>JGI24005J15628_10000441_pt1 | contig 24034 bp, 26 predicted proteins | sample LinPmetageLP40_FD_15628 | JGI IMG/M metagenome (IMG submission 15628)
CCTTCGTGTCAAATGATTAGATATAAACCAGTACCACTTGAACCAGAAATGCCCCCAGTACTTTGCCCTCAACAAGAACATTCTAATAATAATACTGTGGGGAATAACACAAATCGAGCAAATAATGTTAACGCAGCATTAAATAATAATGTTGTTGAAAACTTCCAACCATCTAATTCTTTTGATAATTATGCTGCTATATAAATTATTTAAAATTTATATATTTAATTTTTTTTAATTTTTGAATTATAATTAATATAATTAATTACTATATAAACAAATTATTATTTTTAATTTTAATTATAGTAATAATAACTAATAATGCTAGATGATAATCAATTAAAAAAAGAATTAGGTAATTTAACTGAAAAAGAACAAGTTAAATTTATGAAATTGTTAGACACATTTAATCATCGAGGTGGTTCTAGTAGTAATTCAAAAGTTAACAGAGCGTTAGAAGCTGCTAAATATAAAGGTGGTAATATAATTCAAGGTGGTGGTGGATTATTAAGTGGAATCCAAAATATGTTTGGTGGCGTTACACAAAAATTTAATGATTTAAAAGATTTCGCTACTCCAAAAATGTTTAAAGAAATAAATCAAGAATTAAAAGCAGCAGAAACATCCAAAGAAAAAAATACTGAACTAAATAAAGAAGAACACATTAATGAAAGTTTTAATGAAAGTACGGAAGAAGGTGTGAAAATGGAAGGGGGTAAACTTACTCAAAATACAAATAGTAGAGAAGAAGAAAAAGAAGATACTCACGAAGAATTAGAAGAAAGAGTAGGAAAATTAGAACAATCGATATCTTTACTAAATGATACACTTAGTAGTTTAAATAATGATGAAAACTCTAATGAAAACTCTAATAATACTACTACTTTATTAAAAGGTGGTGCAAAGAAAAAGAATAGAAGAAAACAATCTGGTAAAAGTAAAAAGAAAAAGAGGTCTAAATCTAAAAAAACTAAATCTAAAAAAAAACGAAAAGTAAAAAATAAACTACTAAAATCAAAACAATTGAAATAACACTAAACTATTCATTTGATTTTTATATTTTTATATTTTTATTTTTAAGTATTTAATTATATAAAATAATCTAGTAATAAATTATATTATATAATTATATATATTTAAATAAAAAATAAAATGAGTAATTATAAATTATGTCCTAGTTGTAAAGATATTAAAACTGATAAACACCATCAACTTTATTCAGTAGTTAATATGGATTGTTCCAAATCTGGAGAAAATATTCCTCTTTTTGATAAACAAACATCTGGTAGCGAAAAAATTCATATAACTTTGGGAAAGCAAAACGCAAATTGTCTTATATATTATTTTGCTTCACAAAAAAAAACCGAAGATAGATTTATACTGCAAGAAAAATCATATCAAAATGCAAACAATAATGGACTTAAAAAATTAGACATGAATGGAGATGCTATTATAAAATTAGATTGTCCTCAACATTATCAAGAAGGAGGTAAAACTTATATGTCTCACGTCCATATTTTAGTATCTGATAAAAATATGACTTCATGGAAAAAAAAATTAATATCAATAAATGTTCTTTGTGATGTTTCTAAGAAAATACTTAAAGAACATATTAAGAATAATGATCGTTTAATTATTAATGCGCTTCCAAGTGAATATCACGAAAAAGAATCAATACCATCCTCTTTTAATTTAGTTTATAAAGATAGTAAGAAAATGTCTGTTAATGAAATACAAAAAAAAGTTAAAGCTATGGTTAAAGAACATACTAAATTTAATAGATATATTACTAAACATAAAATTAGTTTTATGGATATACCATTATGTGTTTATTGTTATGATAGAGGTTGTTCGGCAGGTCATCAACTAGCTAATGATTTATACAGAGCAGGATTTACTAATGTTATTGATTATAAATCTGGAATTTCTGGATGGAAATAATAGTATTAATAATTACACTTTAATATTTTCAATATTTCTCTCTATTTCTAAAACATCTAATTTATCAAATACTTCTTTTTTAAAATGCTCATTAAACATATTATTTTTTATGTTATCATTTTTATATGTAATTTTATTTTCTTCATTTATGATTAGTTTTTCTAGTTCTTCACTTATGAAGTTTTTTTTTATTATATTATTTTTTATAAGTAATTTTTTTCTTATATATTTAATTTTATATTTAATTTTATATTTAATTTTATATTTAATTTTATATTTAATTTTCATTAGTTTACTTTTTGGTTTATTTTTAAATAAATCTTTACAGAGAATTGGAGTAGATAATCTTGTTTTTATTGTTTTCTGTAGTCTACCCATATTTATTTTCTGTTGTTAGTTTTAATATTTTAATATATTATCTATATAATTTTCAATTTTATATTAATATTTATTAATATTATATAGAAGTATTTATTAATATTATATAGAAGTATTTAATGATTAAACCATTTACACAATTATACGATCATAATAAAAATCCTAAAAAATCAGTTAAAGGTACAGGATATGGTTCTAAAGAAAAAGCACTTAAAACTTTACGTATAATTAAACAAGAACCATTAATAAAACAAAAACAAATAGTTATTACTATGTATAATAGAGCTAAATTTCATAAACATCGTACTAAAAAAATGAAAGATGCTATGAAAGTATATGAACAATGGATGCGTAAAAATAATATAAGTATTGGTAAATCTTTGCAATATTATAAAAGTAAAAAGAAAAATAAGAAAAAAGGAGGAGATATTAAAGAAAGTAAACATAAAACAAAATTTAAAGTAAAAGATTGTTGTGATGTATCTACCAGACATACTAAATGTATTAGAAAAAAAGATAATAAAATATTTAATCTTAAAAAAAGACGTTTTACAAAAAAACAATGTATGACACAACCTATAAGGGGTTTTTCAATGAAAAGTTCTTGTACACCTTATATTCATTGTTAAATAATATTAAATTTTTAATCATTTTTAATTTGTTAATAAGTCATTTAATTTATATTTATAATTAATAGTAGTATAATTTTATAGCTAGTCATAATATTTTAAAATGTCTTTTCATCAAAAACAAACTATAAATAAAAAAAGATTTGCTTATTCAGTAATGTCAGATGAAGAATTAGAAGGGCTTCACTTTGATGTTTTAGAAGTTCCACAATCTAGTAAAATACTAGATACTAGAAGTGTTGATAATTTTAAAACTAATGTCTTTAGTGGTCCTTTAAAATCAAAGGTATTAGGAGCATTAGATAAAAGCATTGCTGAAGAAAAACTAGAAGCCGCAAATTACTGGGCTTTTCAATTACTTTTTTCTGGTCATATAAACGCATTATTTGATAAATTAATATCTATTAGTGCTAAACAAATAAATATTGCTAACCCAAGATTATCAACTTTTATACTTAAAAAAACAATAGAATGGGAAAAACTTACTAGTCATAAAGTTTATGATAAGAAAATGCAAATCAAATTACGCAATAATCAAGAAATGCGTCATTTAATTGTAGAAATTGTTTCACTACTAACATTATCACGAAAGCGTAAGTTAGAAGGAGTAGTTCGCCTCAAACAAAATGATTTTTCGGTTAATTATTTTAAATCTAAATTAGAGGCAAAAGATACACAACATATAGACCTCATATTAAAAGAAGAAGATCCAAATGAAGTACGTATAGCATCTAATGAATTTTTATATCAGCTTATGAAAAAAAATATTACTAAAACACTTTATTGGTTAAGTTGGATATTAGAATGGGAGAAAATCCACGTTAAAAAATATAAACAATTTAAAGTAGCACCAAGATATAATGATGGTATTGATAAAAAATGTGTAACAAATGTTATTTGGCTAATATGGGAAATAGTTAATTATGTAAAAAAAAGCAATTTTGATATTCAACTAGAATGTCATCAAGAATTAAATTCATTGTGGGATTTATATAAGCGTAATTTTACTTTAGGTTCTAGGTCACGTAAGTTAATATATTTAATATGGAGCATTAAGTTTTTATCAACACCTAAATGTGATTGGAAACTTAAATTAGTAGAACGTCCTTATCTTTATTTTCATTCTTTGGCAAATGTTAATTTAATGGCTAAAAAAATTAAACCACACGAAGTTAATAAAGGTATATATCAAAATGATAAATATAAAATTCTAATACAAGATAATTATATTGTAAGTGGGAATGAAAAAACTTCTAAAGATAACGCCAGAATACGACAAGAAGAAAAACATCGTAAAGATATGGAAAAAGCACATATTTCTAGAATTAAAGAGGCAAAGAAGAAGAAAGTATCAATGAATTCAATGAATAAAATGGATACATTACGAGAAATAGACAAATATATGAATTTTTAAAGATGGAGTTACCAATCTTACATGGTAAACTTTTTACCGATGAACCTGAACCTAAACCAGTACCTGAACCTGCTGGAATTCCTGAATTACTGCTAGCACTTAAAAACGCTCCAACACCAACAATCGATTCTAAGGGATCATTGGTACCAAAAATTCAAACTCCTGTTAGTGCTGGAAAGCGAATTCGAATTAGGAGGAAGCCACCCCGTTTTCGAAAATCGTTGAATTAATATAATTCAACAATGGGTAAGTAAGTAATACCATACTTTTTAAAAGTAAAACCATTTTTTTTATAAAATTTTATAATTAATAAATTATTATATTTATATTATTAATAATTTGTAAAAATATTAAATGAAACATTAAATTTTAATATATTTTTTTAACACATTGCATAACTTAAATCATATGCGTTTCTTTTTTTAATTTGTTCAAGTTCTTTATTTTGTTCTGCTTCTTTTCTTTTTTGAGTTTCTATTTTAATATCTTCGTCAATATTGAGTTTATTTGAAAATTCAATAATTGAAGCATATTTCTTATCTTCCATAATTGTTATTAATTCTTGATTAAGTCTTCCAAATGCGAGAGGTGTTTCTCTTAATAATTGTGTACCAACCGCAACCACAGAAGCACCTGCCAAGAAATATTCAAATGCGTCCATTCCATCAGAAACACCTCCACATCCAATTATATCCACTTTATCGCCTAATAATCTTTTAAATGTTTTCACATTTGCGAGACCGGTTGGTTTAACAATACTACCTCCTAATCCACCACGACCATCATTAGGAGAAATAACACTTTCTTCTTTTTCATTATCAATTACTAATCCATTACCAATACCATTTATACAGGTTAAAAAATCAAGCCGAGGGTATTCTTTAATAATATCTGCTACTGTTTGAAATTGATACTTATCAAAATATGGAGACATTTTCAAACCAATTGCCATATCATTTCTAGATATTTCACTCAATTTTGATTCACTAAGTAAATCTAAAAAATCTTTTAATTGTTTCATATCATATCCCATTTGACCTTTTCCTATAATATTAGGACAAGACACATTAAATTCTACACCTTTTACATTTGTATCTGATTGTGTCATTGCTATCATATTCATCATTTGATGAGTATCTTTACGATCCATTGTTGATATACTTAAGAAAAATGGTTTTTGTCTTTCTTTGGTAGTTAAAGAATAATGTGTATATGCTGCGTATCCCATATTAGGAAGACCCATACTATTTACACTAAGATTAACATCATAAAATAATCTAGGTTCTGGATTACCATTGCGAGGTAGCATTGTAATTGTTTTAGAAACATACGCACCTGATTGACAATGGCGCATATCCTCTAATTCTTTATATGAATAACACCAACAACCACTCGCATTTAAAAAAGGCGAGTATAGTTTAATATTACCAATTGTTGTTGAAATATCTATCATAATTGTTTCTATATATAAGTTTATTATTAATTAATAAATAGTTTTAATATTTAAATAGTTAATTTATAATATGTATTTAAATCAATATTAAAATAAAACTTAAATAAAAATTATAATAATTATATAAATTATATATTACAAAATATTATTTATACTTATAGTAAATTTATAATGTTAAATTGGATTAATAAAATATATGATAATTTAAAAAATGGATTACATTACACTTATGAAACTTATAATAGTAATTTTTCAATAGATAATAATTTACAAGCATACGGTATATTAAGTCATAAAAATGCATTAATTGAAAAAATAGATATACAAGAAACCCCTAAATGGTTTTGTATTTGGGATAATAATGATGATAAATATAAATATATTCATATTGATGAAATAAATACATTGAACATTGATTTTAAAGAGAGTTTTTTACACAATCAATATTTAAATAATAAATATAATCCATTTTTAGGAATAAGAGATTATGATTCTAGCGAATATAAAAATTATTTAGAATTAAGTAATCTTTATAAAAATGGTTTAGAAATTAAAGAAGTTAATATAGATAAAACATCACGTGTTCATCCTATAATACAATGTGCGTTCGCAAATGATATGGAAGTTTCACCTAGATTAAAACATTATTATGATACTAAAATTAATTGTTTTTATTTAGAAGGAATTGTTGATGATAATTATTTAAAAGAGTTATATCATAATAATATAGATTATTCTTTATATGATATGGGTGATTATTATAATTTATTTGGAGATAATGACATTATATTAAATTAAATTTTTATTAATTTTTATATTTTTTAATTCTAGTTAATATATATATATTATAAATAATGAAAAAATCTATTAATAAAGAGAAAAAAATAAGTAAAAGAAAACAATCTATTAATAAAGAGAAAAAAATAAGTAAAAGAAAAAAATCTATTAATAAAGAGAAAAAAATAAGTAAAAGAAAAAAATCTTTACAAAAATCATATAATATAAATTTTAGTGAAAAAAAATTATCACATATTGGAGCCGTGAATAATTTTAGTTATATATTAAGTAAGTTTGGATATGGTTATGATATGAATAAAACTTTAATTAAAAATAGAAATGAATTATTAGATAAATATAAAACTATTTTAATAAAAAAAAAAAATGGTTATTATTTACCAAAAGGTATTAAATTATATCATTGTTCTTTAGAAAATAGTTTTGTAGTACACGATAGTATTAGTTTTTTTGGTTTAGATAGTAATATATCTTTATGGTATTGTATAGAACAGGATTTAGTTACATACTTTGAAAAAAAGTGTATTGAATTAAAAAATATTACTAAACAAAAAATTATTAATTGTATTAATAATTATTATTCGAATGATTATTCTTCAAAAAAAAAATATGGGTACTTATATACTTTTATTACTCAGAAAGATATTAAAATTAAAATAATTAAAAATATAATAAATCAACCCAAATTATATAGTCATTGTATGAAGAAAAAAAATGTTTGCTTTCACCCACAATTTAGTTACAGGGGTATTCCAAATCATAAAAATACACCAAAAATATATGGATTATCAATTGAAGTTACCTTATTTTATCCAGTATATAAAGATAAATTAAAATTGCTAAAAAGAGAAAAGGTTGATATTAATAAATTATTTAAAAATAGAAATGACAAAAATTATAAACCACAAAATGCTATTATAAAATCATCTTTAAAAGAATATAATAAATAAATTGTTTTTATTTAGAAGGAATTGTNGATGATAATTATTTAAAAGANTTNTATCATAATAATATAGATTATTCTTTATATGATATGGGTGATTATTATAATTTATTTGGAGATAATGACATTATATTAAATTAAATTTTTATATTTTTTGAAAAATAATATCTTAATATATATTATAAATTTTATATAATTATATTTATTATTAATAACTAATAACTAATAACTATTAAATATTAAATATTAAAATGGCTAAATCTAGTAAAAGAAGAAGTAAGTCTGATATGCGTAGAAAACTTTCTACCAAAGAATTAAGGTCTGTTGTTAAACACGCAAAAAGAAAAATGGCGTCAAATAAAAGAAAATTATCTCATTCTAAAAAAGGAAAGAAAAGCGGAAAGAAAAGCGGAAAGAAACAATCTAATAAAGGAAAGAAGAAATCCAAAAAACGGAAATCTAGTCGTAAATTAAAAGGAGGCGATGGTTATAGGGTTGATGTTAGTAAGAGTGTTGGGGGATTACCTATTTATGAAAAATATGCTGGTTGTAAAGGATCTACTAAAAATAATTTTAATATGCGTAATTAAATAACTATTTAATTAATCTATAACATCTATTTTTGTATAAAAAGGTGGTTGTAATGCGTCTAATTGTTTTATTAATTTTTTATTATTTTCATCATTTATATCTATATTATCTTGATTTTTATTCCATTTTAATCCTAGAATATTATTTGCTAATCTAGTATGAAGAAAAGCTCCACCAAAAAAAGTGAATTCTCCGAAATAGACTTCACCCTTTATAAGATATACATCTATCCTACAATGACGTTGTAATATTCTAGACGCGTTTTCTACTAAATATATCATTTTATCATATCCTTGTGGTTTAGGGAGTTTTTGATATTTATAATTTTCTTTTATCATTGGTACTGGGATTGGTTTCCAATTGCGAGTCATCCATACTGAATGAAAGACTTGCTTTTGTTGATTATTATTATCTTTTACAAAATGGCGATTATATGTTTTTGCTATTAAGAAGACACGACCATTAAAAGCATAACATTTATAATCACTTGGTATTTCGCTATTTTCATCTAATAATAACTCTTCAACTATATAACCTTTAAAAGGGACCCTAAAATCATACATTAGTTCGTGCATATAATATTCGTGTTTAATACTAGACCTAATTTCATTATATTTTTTAATAATTGTGGGTGGTTTAGTATGTTTATTAACAATCATATTCATATTATTATTCATTAAATAAACACCACACCCATCACATAAATCAGTTGGTTTAACAACATATTGTTTTATATTGAATTTGATGTTTGTTGGTTTATCAGTTAATTGATATGTTTTTGGTATTTTAAATCCGATAGTTTCAGCAAACTGTTTCGCTATATATTTATCACATAAAATCCATTTAATATAATCGCGTTTTTTCCTATTTTCTAATATTTGTTCCCAATAATTAATAGTCATTATTTCGGATTTATTTGTTTGATAATATATAATTAGATATATAAAGTTTAAAAATAAAATACTTAAACACTAATATATATAAACTTTTATATTATAACTTTTTTTTTAATTTTTAAAATATGGATTTAATAAAAGTCCAAAGTCTCCCCTTAAAACTAGATAAGGACGATATATACTCTAAATTACAAGATTATAATCTTAAATATAAACCAGACTATTTAAGACAAATATTGAATGAATTATCACAAAAACTATTATTCGCATTACAACCTATTATAGATAAGAAATTTAGTGGAAAGCAATATACTGATTTTAGACATAGTCAATCTATTAATACTGTAGTGTGGCAATTTGGTCATTTAATTGTGTTTTTTTTAAATAATACAATAAGACTTCTACTAAATCAAAATTTGGTCACAGAACATAAAAAGATAATCGTTGATATTATTAAATATTTATCACTAGATATTAATATTTCAAATGGAGAAATCGATTATTATGATTATTATGATTCCTTTATAACATCTTCTCAAATACGATATAAATTAATTCATAAAATAGATATTCATAATCTAGTAAAAGCATATAAATTGGTTATCGAATTATTAAATATTTACCTAGATAATGAAACTAATAATATTCTTTTAAATCCCGTTGATAGTTATTTAATTATGATAAGTATTCTTCATAATGATATGCATTATGAGGCTATTTTATTTACACAAATGTTTTATTCATATCCTAAACCAATCAATTTTGTATTGAAATTTATTGATAATATTAATAATGATACTATTAATTCTATTAATAATGATATGGATATTGAATTTATTACAATAAAAGGGGGTGATTTTACTCAAGGATATTCTACTGAAAATAAAAAAGAAATAGATTTTTCTTTTGATAATGAACGACCAGCATTTAAAACACGTGTTGATGATTTTACAGTATCAAAATATCCAATTACAGAAGGACAATTTATTGAATTTATAGAAGGAGATTGTTATAATAATAGTGATTATTGGTGTTTAGAAAGTTGGGAATGGTTATCTAAATATGAAATAACATTACCTTTAGGGTGGAGTTATGTATTTTCTAATGGAAATAAAATGGAGAAACAATATTATAAAAAAGTAAATAATCGTAATATTTCAGTTAATGTGAATTCTAAAAAACCAATGTGTCATATTTCTTGGTATGAAGCAAAAGCATATTGTAATTGGAAAGGGGTGCGTTTAATGAAAGAAAGTGAATGGGAATATCTAGCAACACAAAAAGGAACAACTCGATTTCCATGGGGAAATGATTTACCTAGTATTGATAATGCGAATATAGATTATACGAATGGTGATATAATAGATGTTGATTATTTTGATAAGAGATATAAAAATAATGAAAATGATTTACAATTAATTGGAAATGTATGGGAATGGTGTGATGAAGTTATATATCCTTATAATGGTTTTGAAATAGACCCTGTATATAGAGAAATGTCTTATCCTTTTTTTGGTAGAAAACGAATTTGTCGTGGTGGATGTTGGGCGACTTCAAACTTTTTAATATCTGGAACATATAGAAACGCACAAGACCCAGACTGTCGTCTTCAATGGATTGGTTTTAGAGTATGTCAAAAAACTTAAAACTATAATAAAATTGATTTTTTTTAATAAAAAATATAAAATTATAGATTTACGATGAGTGTCAACGAACTTAATGAAGTTGATGAAAAAGAACTAGAACTATATGAGATTAAAACTTATGTGTTTCCTTCTAATGATAATGAAAAAGATGGAAGTAGATTGCTATTGAAGTATCCCACTGATGAAAAGACCTTAAATAACAAAAGAGATTATTTTCAAGATGATGGTTGTGGATGGTGGTCTGATAATCATTGTGGTTGGATTTATCCATATAGCAATTATAATTTAGATTTTTGTATTTCAAACTTTGCTGTTTGGAAGGGAGAACTTAACATTTTACATTAAACTATAGTTAATAACTTATACATTAAAAATTAAAAATTAAAAATTAAAAATTAAAAATTAAAAATTAAAAATATTTTTTTAGGATGCCTTTTTATTATTATTATTATGACTAGAGTCTATATTAGCACTTGCACTATAGTTTCCACTTTCTTTATTTTCTTGCATTTTCATAGGACTATTTCTAACATCCACCAAAGAGTTATTAAAGCAATTTGTATCAAATAATAAATTGCTAGTTTTCTTTTCATCTGTAAGAGTTGAATAGTTTATAAAACCTTCTATATCTTTACATTGGTCTAATGAGTCCATACTTTTTGGTTCTCCAAAGTCTTCTGGGTTAAGCCATGAAATGTTGGGGTCTTCTTTTTCACATAAATATTTTAATAATGCTTTATCGTATTCTTCCTTAAAATAACCATTTCTAAAACTATCACTTTGATTATCTAATTCACCATTGTGATACTTTTCAATCATATCTTCAACAAATTTAACAGTAATCGCACTTATAGTAACACTGGCACAACTTCCTGTAACACGGGATTTCCCTTTTTCTTTATGATTTTGTGTTTTACCAAATTCTTTATTAAGAAGTGGAGGAACTTCAAGTTGTTCTATATTAATTGTTTCAGAAGCGTGTTTTAATGGACCCATTAAACTATCAGGGACGTCTATATATTTACCCGCGATAACATACATATCAGCCGCAATAGGATGATGTTTTCTTCCAACAAATCCGTTTATTTTAATATAATCAAGACCATCTTTTGACGAAATAGAATCACCATTAAATAATCCAGCCTCATAATTATTTAATGGAGACATCCATGTTGCGCTATTTAAAACATTATTAGCAGATATTTCAACATATGTTGGAGATCCAATCTGTTTTATTAAAGAGTTATATTTATTATTTACTTTTTGATTATCAAACTTTAAATTTACAAAATTATTAATTTCATTGTTATTATTAGTATTGTCATTAGAATTATCATTATTTTTATTACTATTATTTTTATTATTATTGTTTTTAAAAGGTTCTGATTTACACAATACTAATATTATTAAAATAATCATTAAAATACAACATACTATTAATAATGGTTTGTTTTGTTTACTATTTCTATTATTGTTTGAATTTGATTTTTTAGACATATTAAATAGATTATAATTATATATATATATATATATATATTAAAAATTAAAGATAAAAAATAAAAATTTAATATTAAATAAAACTAACTATATTCTAAAATTTTTTATTAAGCTGAAAGTTCATTGTAAAGTTCTTCTTTTGTTTTATTTTTCATTTTTCCATTATCTCCATTTTTCTTAATATTAATTTTATTTTTAGTTGCTAATTCTTGTANTTCTTTTAATTTATAAGAAGATAANGCTTTCAAATTTAATTCGGGTTGCTCTTCATTAATTGTTTCATTTTGTACGTTGGTTGGGTTTTTTGTTTTGGATGATTGATTGACAGATTTAACAAATAAGCGTTCTTTATATTGTTTTTCACATTTCCCCTTTTCAAAATTACCTTTAATTAATTTTAATGTTTCTTCATTAAACAATTGTTTTCCACTAGAATTCATAATTGGTACAAAATTATCATTAATATTTAATACAATATAAAATTCGATTGGGCTTGGATTATCAATATAATATGATTTTAAATACATATATGATTTAGTATTAATATTAATAATACAAATATCGTGTTTAATATAATCAATCGCAGCCATTTGTAATGAAAAATCCAAATTATGATCATTCATTAAATCTGTAATCATTTTATTTTTCTTAAATTTTAATTCTTTATAATCAAATTGAGAAAATGTAGTTTCTAGTTTTAAACCCAATTCTCTTTTAAAACTAATAACAATACCATTTTTTTCTGATTTTGTCTTAACAATATAGTCTGTTTGTGTAAGTAAAACAAGCGAAGTATAAAATGAATTCTTATTTTTAATACCATATAAATAATATTCTTTCTTATCTAATTGTGATTTTGAATTATGTTTAGAATTTTTAAACAAAAAGTCAATCACTTCTGGAATATCTAAAATCTCATCTTCATTAAAAATAATGTCATTGTTTATATTATTTAATATAGTACTTGAATTATTGTTTGGTGATCCTTTATTAATATTACTATCTAATTCTGTCTTAATAGATTGTTGCAAAGAGTTTGTTATCTTACCTGTAATATTCATTGTTGTATTAACATATTTATTTATTTCATTATTGTTGATACTTACTATTTGTTCTAATTCTTCAATACGCATTTGATATGCTGTCATTTGTGTAATTTTATTACCATCTGGTAATTTGTAAGGACGTACTTTGGAATTAGATAAGCTATTGACAATCGTTTCTAATTTAATCATATTTATGATTTTTAGTTTATTATTATTCTAATTCAGTTATTACTGTTTTATATTTTTAAAATTATGTTGCTAATAGTAATTTATATAATAATAATCTTTAATATCATTAAATAATCAATTTTTTTAAATGTAAATTTAAAAAGTAATATATTAGTTTATTAATGTTCTAAAAACATTACGTGTTTCTTCGTCGTTCTCAACCAATAAATTATTATTTTCAATATATGTAATAAAATTATTAATTTCATTAATTGCTTTGTCAGAAAATTTCATTAAATCGAACATTACACCATTTTTATTTTGACTAAATTTTTCACTATTCATTTTAATAATTTTAAATATTTCAATATATTCACTTTTAGATAAATTATCAATTTGTGATTTTAGTTTAGACATTTTATTAGCTTTTATTTTCATTTCTTTTCGTTTCTCTATTTTTTTTTCCTCTAATTCTTTTTTATCTTGTTCTGCTTCTATTATTATATTACTTGAAATCTTTTGGATATTTTCTACTCTTTCTATATTGTTTATATTTATCATATTTAAAATTTAAGAATATTAAATATTTATAATATAAATAATAAATATAAAATAATATAAAAAATTAAACTTAGCTATGGAACAGATAAATTCAAAAAGAATAAAAATATATCATAACTCTAATATACCACCTCAAATTTCATTAAATGAAATAAATGATAAATTAAATCATATTAATACTAAATTAATAACACTAGATAATAAAATAAATCAAATAGGTAATATATCATATAGTATAGAAAGAAATATAGAACGTATTAAAAGTGACATAAATAAAGTAATTAAAACTAATGAAACTAATAAAATTACATTATTAAAAGAAATAGGTGAGCTTCAAAATGCTATTATTAAAAATTTATTAATAAACAAACCCATATCAAATGATATGTTAAGTGCGTATTCTTGAATTAAATAGAGTTGAACTACTACTCATTTAATCTCCACTATCTAATTGATTATCACCTCTTAATTGCTTATTGCCTTTACTTGAATCGTTTACTGAATTTTCTCTTATTTGTATAGGTTGTGTAATTTCTTTTCTATAATGTAAATATTGTTTTATTTCAGGTATTATTTTATTTACACAATCTTCTACTACCATAGAATTTAAATCATCAATTTGTTTTTGAATATTATTATTATTGTTTTTACCATACGAAAGAAATAAACTTCTCATTATTATTTGTAATTGTAAATCAGATTGGCGACCAATATTATAATCATTATTTTTAATTCTCACTTCAGTAATTATTTGTTGTTGTAGTTTATCAATATTTTTTTTACTAAAATATGCTTGACTTAATGGCGTCATTTCTTGAATTGTAGAAACAGAATCTTGAAAACAATTTTGAGGTTCATTACTACCTTCATAAAGCTCATATCCAGGTGTAAATTCATTTTCTTTAAAAAAAATTCTTCCATTATATTTAGAGTCTTTATTCATTTTTTGATTTTCTTTTGAATCTTGAAAATCTTCCTCATTCATATTCCAACTGCTATAATTTGAATTATTCATAATTTTAATTAGTTATTAATATATTTATTTAATATATTTATTATTTATTATTTACTAAATATAATTATTATAAATATATTTTTATAAAAATAAATTACTTATTTATTATGTTTTATTTTTTCTTATCATATCTTAATTATAATTAAGTTTTCTTTTCTAAATAATATATTAATAATATTATGATGATTTTTAATAATAAAAATTATAAGTTTAAAAATAACAATTTATATTTAATAATTTCAGTGTTAGTTATTCTAGTAATATTGCTTAATAATAGAGATTATATTGAAAAGAATATGAATAAGGAAAAAAATAGAGAACTAGAAAGTTTTGCTAACAATAATAACAATAAAAATACTAAAATAAAAGAATTAAAAGATGAAGTGGCAAAATTAAAAAAAACGAATAAAGATATTACAAATACTTATTTTAAATTAAGAAAACAAGAACAAAAAAGTCTAAGTAAACAATATGACTTAGCTGGCAAACAACTTAAAAAGCAACTTAAGAAGAAGTATGAAAATTTAGTAGTATGTGAAGAACAAGATTCTATACAAAAATTACAAAAACAACAAGAAATAGAAAATGAAAAAGCAACTAGAGATAGAGTACAAACAGATGATAATAAAATAAATAAGATGAATGAAGTTGTTAATAATTATTTAGAATATCAAAAGAATAAAGGTCCAGAAGTAAATTTATTGAATATTGGTAAGGATATAGAGAATGGTATATTTAAATTGACTGATAATTTTGATAGTAATAAAAAATCAATAATAGATATATTTAGTGGTAAATTTAAATCTGATAATAATGTAGAGGGTTTTATTAATAAAAGAAAACAAAAACCAAAAAAATTAAAAAATAAAATGAATGATAAAAAGCTAATAAAAGAGGGTTTTGTTGTTTCTGAAGAAGAAAATGTAGTTGAAGAAGAAAATAATGATAAGGAATTAAAAGAAAAATTTTTTAAAACAAAAAATAATAAAGGAGATAAAGACGTTGACGAGGAAACAGAAAAAAGTGAAGTAGATGAGGATTTACTGTCTTATTTTACATATGTATTTGAAAATATATATTCATTGTTTAAAAAATACTTTAATCTTTATATAAATAAAAATAAACTATTTAATCTAGGTAATATATCTAAAGATAGTAATACTTTAATTGGTGGTGGTATGTTATTTATTATTATATCTATGGGACTATATTTTATTGATATTTCTTCTTAATATTATTATTTTATTATTTTTATTTAATTAGTTGTTATTCTAATAACAAACAAAATATACCTTCGCGAGATTTTCCAATATTATTAGAAATTTTTGTTTTCAAATATTCAAGTTTTTTCCCTTTTCCTTTTAAATACCATTTACCATCTTTACCACCTTTAATAATTATCGGACAATTATTAATAACAGCTAAATCAATTAAATTACCTTCACTTAAATTTTTATCATATCCGTATTGTTCAATATCATTAGAATTTGCTAATATATCACATCTTAAATAGCGTGTAATTTTTGTATATTCCATTTCTACTAATTATTCTGTGAATTAAATTTATTTAAAATAAAATTCAATTTTATTACAGTAATAACTTAATAAATATATTGAATAAATATATTGAATAAATATATAAAATGAATAATCTAGTTTCGACAAGAATAAATCCGGATTATTATTATAATGACAAAAGAATTAATGATAATATAATATTTGAAAATGTTAATGAAGATAATAATGAAGATGAAAATGATATATTATCTTTAGAAAGAAAATTAGTAGTTAAACAAAGATATATTATATTATCTAGTTTAGATAGAGATTGGTATAATTTAGATAGTTCTGTTACTCCATTTAATTATACTGCTAAATTAGGTATGAATAATGATACTGAATTTAATATTTTTACATCAAATACTGTTAAAAATGTTGTATCATTGGCAGCCACTAAATTATTATTACCTAATAAAAAACTTTATGTAGATTATAGTTTAATTCAAGATAGTTTATCATATAAACCATATATTCTAATTGATATTAATGAAGGTGATTATACTAATGAAGGAACCAATAGTACAGTAAATAACGCAATCGCAATAATGAATTCAGCAACACCTGTTAGTAGAACATTTAGTGAATTAAATTACCTAGAATATAAAAACATAAATGGAGCTGTAAAAAAATATTATAATAATCCAATATCAAATTTATCTATATTAAATATTCAAATGAAGACACAATTAAATCAATTTCCATTTGAAATAGATGATGTTCTTTCTATAGATACTATATATTCAAGTGGTACTAATTTAAATGAAAAATTAAATATAAAAACAACTACATTTTTTAGTAATCAATACCAAACTGGTGATATTATAAAAGTGAAAAATTACGTTTATCGAGAAACTGAAATATATAAAAGTGATAGTAAAAGTTTTAATTTATATATAAATCGTGAAAAAGGACATAAAATAATAGATATTAAAAATAGTAATTTTAGTTATTTTACTATAACACAATCAGGAACTACTATAACACAATTTAATAATGGTAATACAGATTTTAATGATAGAGCATTCGCTTCTGGAGATACAAATAAAATTGTAGTTTATGCGGACGGTTCTACAGCTACTGTAACATTTAGTAATGGAACAGCCATTACTTCTAGTATTACTAAAACTATAATTTCTCCACAAAAAATATATTTTAAATCAGTAACAGAAGTTCAACATTATAATAATATTTTAGTTATATCTATTCCACATACTATATCAACAAGTACTGGAACAATAGTTGAAGAGAGTTGGTGGACTAGTTTAAAAGTCGCAAGTACTACTGAAGATGATAGTTCTGCGTCTGGTGATAGTGGGGGAAAACTTATAAATACATTTTTACAATCACACCTCTTTCTTTCTATAGGATATTTAGATCATGAAAATGTTATTTCTAGTCAATTAATTTAATTTATTTTTTTATAAAATAAAAAAATAAAAATATTTTATATATATATATATATATAAAAATAAATAAATAAATAAATAAATAAATAAATAAATAAATAAATAAATAAATAAATAAATAATTATGTTTTTTAGTGCAATTGTTTTAAATAATTTAAGAAAAAGAAAAAAGAAAAAAGAAAAATTTAATGATACTAATGCTGAAAATGCGAATTTGGATTTAAATGGTGATTTAGATATGGCATTAAGAACAACTGGAACAGTAATAGGAGTAATACTGATTGTTAAAATTGTTATATTACTTATAATGTTAATTGTTCTTATATGTGCAATTGTAAAAGCAACTAAAATATGTGGTAATAATACAGCCCTTCACATTGTATTAATATTTTTTATTCCATTGTATGCATTAATATTTTTAATTGCTGGAAAAAGTATTTGTCGTGAAAGTGGTAGTAGAAGTAGAAGTAGAAGTAGAAGGAGAAGTAGAAGTAGAAGTAGAAATAGTAGAAGATAATTATTTCTTTAAAATAATAAAATAAAAATTGTTAATTAGTTTTTGATATTAGATTTTCTTTGTAACCAAGGATCAGATTCTTGTAAGGAATCAACAGTTTCTGTTAAATTGTCTTCTTCTTTATTAAGTGACGTTGGAGAACCCTCTGTTGTTAAACCATTAAGAATTGATTCTAGTTCTTCATTATCTACTTTATTAGGTATTTGTTGAGTAGGAAGTGATGTTTCTTCTTTAGATAAAGAAGCTTCGTCTAATAGTTTTTTTGTTTCTTCTTCTATTCGTTTGTTTTTTAATTTCATTTCTGCATTTTCTTTTGCTGCTGCTTCTTTCATTTCACGTTTTCTTTCCTCGTAAAACATATCTCGTTGTGCTGCGTTTTCTTTCTTTCCTTTCATTAATGAATTAAGATCTTCATTGGCGTGTTCTTGATTTTCCATAAGATTTGTATCTGGTGACCAAGCCAACCAGTAACCAACTTGACCTACAAATACATCAAAAAGGGGGTCTAATTTTTGAAGCACTTTAGCACGAACTTCTGCCTCGCGATAAGTATCATATGTTCCTCGTACTTTAACACCGCGCACACTTGTTTGAAAATTATTGGCTTTATCAAATACTTCACCTATTTCTTGTCCTTTTGAAAAAAGAAAATCTTCATATTTCTCCTTCCATTCTTGATATGAAATAGTATCTAAATTAAATCCCTTATCCATATTTTTTTTAAGATGTGCAACATCTGCGATTTTTAACGTATTATTTTCTGCCTTTTTAAGAAGACTTTCCATATTTGTTTTTAGGCGCTCCATATGCTCTTGTGTTTTACATCTATGATAATTATAAAAAGTAAATTCTTCTTTACTCTTTAAAATCTTTTCTGGACTTAAAAATGATACACACGTAAAGTTTTGCCCCGGAATTGATTTATCAACCTCTAAATGGTCTTCCTCCTCTTCTTCCATATTATTATTAACTGCTTTTTCTACTGGTTTTGAATGAGACATTTTAAATTTACTAAATAATATATATTATATTAATTTATTGGATAATTATTAAAATACTTTAACGCAAAAAATCTTAAATTAAAAAAAAAGTATTTTAATTAATAAATTGTATTTTAATTAATAAGATTTAGTATGGACTTTTTGAGCCCGACCACTTGGATCTTCTCCAACTCCATCCCATTCTGTTTTAGGAATCCATTTCTTAACAGTGTTTGCTCTGTTTGGAAATAATTCTTCAAATATTTTTCTAAACATAAAAGCCTCTTTTGTTGTTGGTGTATTGATTGGATATAATACTTCTCGTTTTGCGTATTCTTCATCACTAATTGTTTGTTCTCCTAATTCACGCACAGAATCAATCCAACCATATCCAACACCATCACTAAATTGTTCTTTTTGTCTCCATAAAATTGAATCTGGTAAATAAACTGGTTTTCCTTCTTTATCTTTAATATCAAAAGCTTTTCTCATTACGTATTTCTCTATACCATCTTTATGTTTAAGACTTGGTGGAATTTTAAAACAATAATCAATAAATTCTTTATCTAAAAAGGGGACACGTCCTTCTAAACCCCAACCTAAAGTAGATTTGTTAGCACGAAGACAATCAAAATAACCAAGGTCTTTAACTCGTCGTTGTGTCTCTTCATAAAATTCTTTATCGTTAGGAGCACTCAAGAAATAAAGATAACCCCCTAATAATTCATCAGCACCTTCTCCACTTAAAACCATTTTAACACCCATTGCTTTAATCTTCCTAGAAATAAGAAACATTGGAGTACTAGCGCGAATAGTTGTTATATCATAAGTTTCTAGGTGCCAAATAACATCACGCAGAGCATTTAATCCTTCTTGAATCGTGTATCTAAAATCATGGTGAATTGTTCCTAAAAATTTGGCTGCTTCAATTGCTTTTTCAGAATCTGGTGATTTATTACCAACCAATCCAATTGAAAAAGAATGAATTTTTTCTCCCCATTTTAAATCAACTTTTCCCTCTCTAACTAATTTACAAGTAATACTGGCGACTAGACTGCTATCTAAGCCTCCACTTAATAAAACACCAAATGGAACATCTGTCATTAATCTTTTTTCTACTGCTTTTGTAAATAAATCTCGCAGTGTTGCGTATACATCAAATTCATTAATATCTTTAAAATAAGTTTCCATAGACGAATATGGTGCGTCAATCCATTTACCTAATAAAGATGTTCTATAATATTCATCAAAAGTTAATTCTCTAGATGATTTTAATATTTCAAATGATTGAAAATCGTGTTCTTTAGTTGTTATGGATTCTGTTGTTAGTGCCAAAATACTACCAGTAGGAAATGTTTCCACATAATCACATAAATGAAGTCCTTTCAATTCAGAACAAACCATAAAGTTATTATATTCGTCAAATCCATAATATAAACTAGTAATGCCAATTGGGTCTCTTCCAACGAGAAGAAAATCATTTCCTTCGTCGTATAAAGTAAATGAAAATTGACCATCTAGTTGACTAATGACTTTACTTAGCTTTTTTTGTGTTAATGTTTCATTTTCATCCATAAATTTTAAATAAAGAGCAATAATAACTTCACAATCACTATCTGTTTTAAAATCATATTCTGGACATTCACTTCTAATATCTCTATGGTTATATATTTCACCGTTTACACATAATACAATTTTATACATTTTACCCGTTTTTGGTTCTATTATTTCATAAACAAATGGTTGACCCCCACTATGAGGGTCAACAATCGCTAATCTTTCGTGCGCCATTAATACTGTTTTATCAGCTACCTTACTATCTTTAAGTAGAGGAGATAATATTTGAATACCTGACCAATCTGGACCACGGTGTCTAATAGATTTAGATGACTTAAGACTTTCTGATTTATAATCCATATTTCCTTCATTTTCGGAATGAATAACATAAATAGTAATACCACACATTGTTGTTTTTCTTATAAAAACAATATATGAAAGTATAATGTTTTCCTTAAATTATTATATAATTTTCATTTTTTTTGTTCTTTTTTTCTGTTTTTATTATTTATTACGATTCATTTGTTCTTTAATTCTATCAACCATTATGCCTAAATTTATAGCTTCGTTTTTAATTCTTAAATGTTGTGTATAATGATAATGTGTTTTTTGATCGTTATGATATTTTTCAACAATGTCATTTAAATCTACCTTTTTAATTAAAAATTCTTTATCTACAAGAATATTTTTTCTATAACCATCAGTAGTTGCAATAGTTTTACTATTATTTAATTTCAATGTTTTATTGTCTTTATCTATTTTATTTATAAGAAACTGATTCTTTTTATTTAATTCTTCGGTTTTTTTATTATCTGATGGAATTAATTCAATAACATCACCTTCATTAAATATTTTAATTAAGTCTTTAAATTGTTCTATATCAGAACTAAATACTAAATCATAATCATAATCAATTTCGCTATTTGAATCAGAAATTAAATCTAAACCAGTTGCTAAAATACAATTTTCATTTGTATTACCTACAACTATGACTTCATAATCTCTGTTAGTGTCACTCCCTATTAACTCAGGTAAAAGTTCCTCTTCTCCTTTTAAGTTAACGCGATTCTCTACTTTACTATTATAATCTGTAGGTTGTATTTTTAATTTGTAATTTTTATTTGTTAAATACTCAACATTATCTATTTTAAAATAATAAGTTTTATTAGCGTTATAAAACTTTATAATATCATTTTTTTTAATATGCGGAAGATTATCCATATATCTACTTAATATTAAATAAATGTTACCACTCCCCGCATCAGTATTATCAAATTTAAAATGGTCACCTGTAAAATTAAATTCAAATGGTTCTTTTATATTTAATTTAATTTTTGATATATCTAAATTAAAACTATCTTTGTTTTTTGGAGATAACATAAATAACATTATAATTAATAAAAGTATTAATATAAATATATAAAAATCATTATTTAAGATACTAGAGTTTTTATTCACCATTTTTTAATAATTTATAATATATTTATTATATATTTATAATTTATTTATTATATATTTATTATATTAAAATATTAAAATTTTATTTATTAAAAAGTTAAATAATTAAATAGAATGAATGTAAAGACAACACCTTAATATGTAACTTATGAAAGAACTTAGGTTTCCAAGTATAATAATATTATTGTATTTATAAGTTTGTAAGTTTTATGATACAACTGTACTACTAGCGCCAGATGTACCAGTTGGGCCAGATGTGCCAGTTGGGCCAGATGTGCCAGTTGGGCCAGATGTGCCAGTTGGGCCAGATGCACCAGCGACTATAGTTTGTGTTCTTTCATAATTAAATCTTTGATGTCCAAATAAATCACAATCTTGGAAACTTAATCCGCCATCATCTACTGTTAAACATTGTTTTGGTTTATTTGTTGGTTGTACTTTAGGTGTAATTACTACAAAATCATTTGGTAAAAATTGTAGGTTGTTTGGTTTTATTTGTAATGGAGATAATTTTTTTTGTTTATTTTCATCCTCATAAGTTAATAAATCATTATATTTTTTTATATACTCATTTTCGTCATATTTTAAATAATGATCTAAGCTATTTTCACATTCTTTTGAATTTTTGTTGGTTTTAATATTACCTAAATAACTTGTACCATCTTTTTCACAATCTTCCAGAGATTTTTGATTAATTTGATTATCTGATTTATTTAAACATTTTGTCTCATTTTCGTAACATTTATAATCTGACCTAATATGATTAACTTTTAATTTTTGGTCTTCATTAGTTTTACATTCGTCAAAACTATAATAATCCGCATCGGTTTCTTCATAGTTAATGTTTTTAACACTTAAACATTTATTATTACATTCTTCATTATTATTATTATCATTAATATATTTAATTTTATATATATTATCATCTGGAACATTTTTATTAAGTTTTTCCAAATCAAACATAACTGATGTATCTATATGTTTAATATTTTTTATTGGGTTTTTTCTATCTTCTACTTCTTTTAATTTCTCTTTTTCTTTTAATATAATATAGTTTAAATTTATGTTCTTTAATCTTTCTTTTATAGCATCTTCTATTATTTGTCTATAAGTTATTTCATTATATGGATTATTTTTAAGTTCATTAACTAATTTATTATTTAATTTAACTAAATTATTAATATCTATTAATTTATTTAGTGTAATTTTTTTGGATTCATCATCTCCTTCAGTAAACTTTTTATATGTTCCATCCTCTTGTTTTAAATATTCTTCATCTTCATAATTACTCATTAAAGACACAAACTGGTTTTTAACGTCTTCTATTTTCACTGCTTCTTCTCCGAGTTTAATATTAACATCTTTAAGTTTTTCAGTATCAAATATAATATTTGATACAAATCCTTCGCTATTTTTTTTTCTACAATGACATATTACAATTATTAATATAATAATAATACAAATTAATAAAATATCTTGTGATTTAAACATATTATCTTTCACAATTCTAAATCTAGTAACTAGATATATATAATATAATATTATAAATTAAATATAAAATAATTTAAAAAAATATAAAAATA
>JGI24005J15628_10000445_pt1 | contig 23914 bp, 20 predicted proteins | sample LinPmetageLP40_FD_15628 | JGI IMG/M metagenome (IMG submission 15628)
AGAATCGCAAGTATCCCCTTGAGGGGATTATAGGGGTGTTGTTCTCACAGAAACACATAATAGTACGTTTTTTACTCGGACGACAGTAATTTTAAATGCGATAAGAATTCAAAAAATGAAGTTTTAAGCAAAAAATAAAAAAAAATATAATCTTATTTAGAATAAATCTAAATCAATATTCAATGATTGCGTAATATTGCGTAATAAAGCATAATGAAAAATGAAATGAGAAATAACATATTAAATATATTTATCGCAGTAGGAATATTGACTTGTGTTTATCCTTCCTTTGCTTCTGCAGATGGTATTAATAATGACTTCCAAACCACTATTCATTTACTGGATTATATTTCAAGAGATTATCCCACAGCAGTACAAAATGGGAAAGTGATAGATGCAGGAGAATTTTCTGAAATGCAGGAATTCAGCGATAAAGTATTTGCCATCATTAAAAGCAGCAATCTGCAGGATGAAACCAAGACTACGGTTTTATCATCGCTAAAAAACTTAACTCTACTAATCAAAAGCAAGGCTTCTCATCAGGAAATAGCAGTAGTTATAGGTCGGATCAGACAGAAGATCATTAAAGCTACGGGTATAAAAACGGCTCCCCTCGTATGGCCAAACATTAAAAACGGGAAAAACTTATACATACAGAATTGCACCCCTTGCCACGGAGTAGGCGGAGCAGGAAATGGTAATCTAGCGGCTGGCTTAACACCATCTCCAACTAATTTTCTAAACGATACCCTCATGCGGGAAATTTCACCCTTTCAGGCATATAATACTATTAAACTCGGTGTGCAAGGTACAGCCATGCTAAGTTTTGCAAGCTTATCCGATAAGGAGGCTTGGGATTTGGCATTTTATATAAAATCCCTTCGGTTTGAAAGCAAACCTGATAATGAATCTGGATTGCAACAGTCGTTTGAGCAGGCTAACGCACATGTAAATCTTCAGGAGGTAGCCACCCTATCCGATGTGGAATTATTGAAACGCCTTGAGCCGAATAACCAAAACGCAAAATTATCACTTGCTGTTCTCAGGACGCAATCTCCACGGGATGTTAGCCGAGTATCCACATTGAATAAAGCAAAGATTTATTTAAAAAATGCCCTGCGGAATTATACTTCAGGCAAGTATTCCATTGCCCGTGAAGATGCCCTGGCAGCCTACCTTGAAGGTATTGAACCTTCGGAAGCAAGGCTAAAGGCCAATGATCCGACTTTTACAGCAAGGCTGGAGCAGCAAATGTTCAAAATCAGGCAATTAATAGAGCAAAAAGCCGAAAAGTCAAAGGTGGAGGTAGAAATCAACAATAGCCTGGACATGATAGATCAAGCAGAAGAAATGATGCAGGACAATAAACTTAATTATTGGTTGGCGTTTGTATTGTCTGCATCCATAATGCTTCGAGAGGGTTTAGAAGCATTCTTAATTCTAGCCTTGGTCTTATCTCTGATACGTTCCTCTGGAATAAAAAAAGCATTAGTTTGGGTACATGGTGGTTGGATAACTGCCATACTATTGGGAATAGGCGGTTGGTTTTTTTCTGATTGGGTCATCGCTATTAGTGGAAAGAATCGCGAAATAATGGAAGGAACGATTTCTTTAGTTGCCGTTCTTGTTCTTTCTGTAGTCGGTTTTTGGTTGCATGACCAGTCGCATACAAAAAAATGGAAAATATTTATAGAGGATAAAATTGGTAAACAACTTAAAGGAGAAAAGATGTTTGGCTTGGCTTTTTTCTGCTTTATGGTTGTCTTTCGAGAAGTTTTTGAATCCATACTGTTTTTACAAGCTATTAAGCTTGATACACAGTCAGGTAGCCAGTCCTCTATAGGTCTGGGAGTTTTAGCTGCCTTTGGGTTGATCGCTTTAATTGCATTTCTGTTTTTGAAGTATTCCAGAAAAATACCTATAAGACAATTGTTTCGATACTCTTCGTGGGTAATAATCTTGCTGGCACTCATTCTTACAGGAAAAGGCACTCATTCCCTGCAAGAAGCTGGATGGCTGTCAGTCACTGGTTTTTTAGGATTTACAAATATTGACTGGTTAGGTGTGTACCCTACTGTTGAGACCCTGACTTCCCAGATAGCTTTGTTATCTCTTATGCTGGTATTGTACCACTTTAGTAATACCAAAAATAAATTCTCATTCAAGTGATGTGAAAATGAGAAAATTACAAATAAAAATTCCACTGGTACTTTTCGGATTTGCCAATATCGGTATTGCGGTATTGATCCATGAAGGCTCTACCTTAGTGGTGGTTTTTAATGCGTTGAGATTATTGGCTTATAAAGAAGGTATTACCACATGTTTAATGAAGTGACAGATTCAGTAAGTTAATCTTTGCTCGTGTTTCCCATATTGATCATTAGTTAATTTAGGAATTGGTTGATTAAGGTTTTTCCATTGACAAACTACCTTTAAACGATCGCTAGCCCATTTTTCAATGAAACAACCTTCAAGCCCGATTTTCGTCACGACTTTATCAACCTTAGTTAACCAATTTCCTTTTGACTTTTGGGTAGTTGAACAAGAACAATAAAGAAAATGTCACTCAGTATTTCCACTAAATCCGTGGTAGAACCATAAAGAATAAGAAATTTGAAAAAAAGCACGTTTAAAATAAGTAAGATGGACTGCCCTTCTGAAGAGCAAATGATTCGGATGAAGCTGGAAGATACCCCTTCCATTCAGCAGTTGGATTTCGATCTTTCAAGCAGAAAGCTGACCGTATTTCATACTGGTGAAGTCGAAGTGTTTGAACAAGGTATCCATGATTTGAAACTGGATGCAACGCTAGTCGATACGACAGCTTATGATGATGAATTACAGAAAGATGAATCATATGGTCGCCAGAAGAAAGCACTATGGTCGGTGCTTATTATCAATTTCACATTCTTTATCCTAGAAATGACCTACGGATGGGTCGCTAAATCAATGGGGCTAGTTGCCGATTCCCTTGATATGTTGGCAGACTCCATCGTTTACGGTTTGAGCCTTGTGGTTGTGGGAGCTGCGCTTTCCCGAAAAAAGATGGTGGCCAAATTAAGCGGTTACTTCCAAATGATTTTAGCAGCACTTGGGTTAATTGAAGTGATTAGAAGATTTCTGGGGTTCGAGGGAATGCCTGTATTTCAAACGATGATTATAGTTTCTATACTAGCATTAATTGCCAATTCAGTTTCCCTTTGGTTAATCCAAAAAGTAAAAAGTAACGAAGCCCACATGCAGGCATCAGCTATTTTTACTTCGAATGACATCATTATTAATATAGGAGTTATTGTTGCAGGTATTTTGGTGTATTTCACATCAAGTAGATACCCAGATTTGATCATTGGCTCTATAATATTCTTAATAGTGATCAGGGGTGCCAAGAGGATATTAAAACTATCTAAAAAATAAGTCATTGACATTGAAGGGCTAGAAAATCCAACTTGCGAAATTATTGCAGGTTGGCTTTGGAAGAAAATAAAGACTAAAATTCCGATGTTAAAAAAAATCGAACTGCATGAAACACCTACATCTGGAGTAATTGTGGGTTTTGAATGAAGGCTTTAACTTTGTAAACAACGTACCGTAACGAACGTGCCGTAACAAAGACCCCCCACATTTTAGCTGTTTTGGTTTTTGCCACTCAATATTGCTATAAGTGGAAATATGTCTATATTAGCCAAATATTGTCAAGTCACAAAAAGACTAATGAAAAGCATCGGACAAACACTGAGGGAATTGCGGGAATCAAAGGGACTACTACTTCGTGAGGTTGGAGCAGCCTTATCCCTTGATCCTACACTTTTGAGTAAAATTGAAAGAAACGACAGAATGCCAACAAAAGAACAAGTCAATTCACTATCTGAATTCTACCAAGACAAAAAGAGTGAATTAATAATTGCTTGGTTAAGTGATAAGCTTGTTTACGAAGTTCAGGACGAGGACTTGGGATTAGCTGCTATGAAGGTTGCAGAACAGAAAATACAATACTTAAAAACACAAAAGACCTAATGGATATAACGAAAGATACAGCCAATAATAAGCAGCAACTGTTAAAATATTTCAGAGATAGGTCAAGTGAGTTTNTAGCAGAAGTNAATGGAGAATTTGGGAATACTGAATATAAAAAGAAAGCGAAAAGTTTAAATACTTTNCTCGTCAAAGCTCGAACCACCATAATTGAAATAGTCGAGCAGAAAGGAAAGAAAGACAACTGGAACAACAAGGAAATTCTTGAATGTGTACTAATGGTAACTTATTGCAACTATGTTGTAATGCTTGAAGTTCGACATTCTATTTGGTCATACGAGTATATGGCCTTCTCTCGAAGAATTGGAGAATTATGGGAGCCATTTTGAAAATTGGCATTTGAGTATCCTATCAACGATTTAGAACTGTTTGTTCCACCTCTTTTTGCTGACGTAAAGAAACAACTTGCTGAAGAAATCGGAGATTATATAAATGGACTTACCCTAAACAAAGAAGAAAAGGATCAGCTGATCAAATACTATAATAAAGTATGGAGTTTGGTTATGTCGGGTGAAATCCAACTTGAACTTGATCTACACTTTATTTTTGAGGGCAAGAAGTACGTAGTAGATTTCAAGAGCGGATTTGGTTCAAATGAAAAAGGAAACACCAACAGACTTCTCCTGGTTGCCAGCATCTATCAAAATCTTGAAGAAAATTACGAGCCCTTAATCTTTGTTAGAGCAGCAGAAAACAACAATTATTTTAATACCCTCAAAAATTCAGGCATTTGGAATGCCTTTTCTGGAACAGAGACATATACTGAACTTCAGAAATATTCAGGATTTAATATTCGTGCTTGGATTACTCAAAATGTTAACTGGACACAGGACTTAGATAAGGATTTTGTAAAACATTTAGATACTAACGAATTAACTCAATATTTAACTTGGTAAAACTATGACTAGTGAGCAAAGAATCTTTCAAGCGTATTACACAAAATCAGCACCGATAGTATCGTATATGGTCGATTTGCTCAATCTGAATGGTACAGAATCAATTTTTGAACCTTGCGCAGGTGATGGGGTTTTTCTGGATCCGATTCTAAATAAATACGAAAACATCAAAATTGATGCCTTTGAGTTAAATGAAACAGCGTATCATAATTTAAAGGGAAATATCTCGATTTAGAAAATGTAAAGGTAACACAAACCGACACACTCACGGATATCGACTTGGAGTTTCAATGCTCAATGGGTGGGAAATATGATGCAGTAATCGCAAATCCACCCTATGGGGCTTGGAGAAACACAGAAGAAAGAGCCACATTAAAGAAGCGGTTCAATGGATTTTATGCCAAAGAGAGTTATTCACTTTTTCTTTACAGAAGCATAGAGGCTTTAAACGATGGTGGCAAACTGGTATTTATTATACCAGACACTTATCTCAACCTAAATATGCACAAGGATATTAGAAGGTATATTCTGAATAGAACGAAAATAAAGGAGATTGCCTTGTTTCCTTCTTCGTATTTTCCTGGCGTTAATTTTGGCTATGCCAACCTTTCAATAATCGCATTGGAAAAATGTTCGAATCAGAATGACTGCATTGAAAATACTTTTAAACTAATTAAAGGTTATAAATCAGTTGATGAACTTGGTAACAATAACCTTGAAAATCTTAACAATTTAGAAATCCAACAACAGAACGTTCTTAACAATAACGGCTACATCTTTCTTACAAATAAAAATCAAAACATCTCCGATTGCATAAAGGAAACGGGTTTGACTATTGGAGATATTTGTGACTGTGCAACGGGATTTTATTCTGGGAATGATAAAGAACATCTAAAAGTGTTGAGCAAAGCAATTCGTAACTCAAAAAGGTATGATGAAGTAGAAAAAGACAAAATAACATACGATTGCTCTACAAGGCCACTTGACGGAATCGAAGATGAGAAAATATATGTCCCAATTGTAAAGGGCGGTAACGCCAGGTATTTTAAGGCCGATAATTGGTTTATGGAGTGGTCAAAAGACTTGGTCAGCTTTTATAAGAAAGACAAAAAAGCGCGTTACCAAAATTCATCTTATTATTTTAGAGAAGGTATTGCTGTTCCAATGGTCAGTTCAAGTTCAATAACTGGGGCGCTGATTGAAAATAGATTATTTGACCAATCCATTGTTGGCATATTTCCCAAAAAGGAGGAGCTTTTACATTACTTTTTTGCGTTTTTCAATTCGCCTACTTGTAATATGCTTATTAGAACTATAAACCCGTCCACTAATAATTCTTCCAACTATTTAAAGAGCATTCCATATATTGAACCGAAGACTGACCAACTGAAAACGATTACGGAAAACGTGAAACAGATTATTGAGCAAGCAAAAATTTCGAGCGATTACGATATGGATTTGGAAACGCAGAATAACGTAATGGTTAAAGAGTTGTACGGGTTTTAAGCTAGCCCTTCACAGCCAAATACATTGCTAAGTCCCTCAATACAGCCGCGAATGCCAAAACTTGTCAAAGAGTATGTCTGACCAAGACATAGTGGTTCATTGTAAATAGCGAGCAAACAAAAACGTCCTTAGACGGACAATTTTTTTTTGAGTTGTAAAAATCTTATTGAACAAAAAATGCACAAGATTTTATTTAAAAACTGAAGTGATTAAGTTAAAGAAGAATACCTACCACAAGAAGCACCAATGCAAAATCCACTTAATGCAAATCCATCCCCAACCTGCAGATTTAAACCTTGGCTGTTTTCTCCTTCAATTCTACGGTCTGATCCCAGTCCATATACACAATTGGTGTAGAATATATTGAAGGCAAGTCATCAGGGTATAGACGCCTCAGTTCTTTGTCAATGGTATCAAAAAGTAGCGCCTTGGTTTTTCCCTGAATCAAAAAAACTACCTGACCAGATGACTTATCTTTATACTTATTTCTTTTATTACCAGTGAGTATGAGCGTATCAACTATCAACTTTTCCTCTTCGAGGAAATTCGCAATGTCTATTGCTTGTTGCTCTTTCGTTGTTTCTATATGTATAAGTATCATAGCTTGCTATTCTGTTAAACTCAAATCTTGACCAAAGATGCCTGCTGACCACCATAATTTACCCAATGTTTTACCATATTCGGCTTGTAATTCTATTAGTTTTATTTCTGCCGCTATTCTTTTATTTTCTCTGCTGTTGATCAAGAAAATCGAACTTTCCCCATTATTAAACTTCGTACGTTCCCCTTCCAACAAGATAATATAGTTTGCGATCATACGCTCCTGTTCCACAATCATGTCCCTCAATGTCAAACATTTATTGTACGATTGGTTTACTTTATTGGTAATCTCTCTCAGTTTTTGGCTCAATTTCAATTCATTCTCTTGCTGCTTGATATTAACGGATTTAAGTTTGGCGCGTTCTTTCCGCAAGAACAATGGGAATGAAAAATCAACCCCAGCTTTATAGTTGTTACTTAAGAAAGCGTGTTCTCTCGCATTATTTTGCTCAGACAATAAGAAGTTGTAGTTCAGATCAATGGTCGGTTTGAGCTGTTCAACACTTAGTTTCCTATCCAGCGCAATCATGGTGTTTTTAAGCCTTATGGTTTCCAATTCGGGGTGACTTACCAATTGGTCATAATAGATGTCTAGTGATTCTACTGAGTTATTTGCTATCATTAAAGGAAAGAAATCACCGGTATTGAGACTATCACTCCATACAAAGTTTTGCAAGAGGAGTTGACTATTGACAAACTCCAAATCTGCTTTTTTTAGATTGTTACCCCACTGCTGCGCTTGAATAAGTGCCTCTGTGGAATCTATTGCAGCTACTTCTCCATTGATGGCGGCCTGACGAATTCCCTCATAACGAATGGTGATAAAGGTCAGGTTAGAGCTGACAAGTCTGCTTTTCTCATAGGCCTCATACCAGAGCCAGTAGGTATGATTGGCATCGAGCAATAAATTGTTCAGCACAATTTTAGCTTCGTTTTCCAGACTCATGCCAGTAATTCTACTCTTCTTTAATTCGATATTACGGGTATTTACCAAAAGTCCCTGACCAAGCGGTACCGAAACACCAGCATAATACAGTCCAGTGTTGGGTACATTATTTTCGGGATTGAGGAAAACACCGTCATTCCTTTCATAACCTGCTTTGAAGTCTAAATTAAATCTTGTAGGCAAGTGCAAATAGCTATTCCACGTATCATAATACTGCTTGTCTTCAAAGCGCTTGTTATTGTATTTGGAAGCCAATTTTGGATCAAAAGCCCCTTTAGCACGCATCACTTCAAATTCAGCACGGCTGGCAATCAAGGTAGCTTGTCTGGCTATGGGATGGTACGCTTTTACCAATTGATAAAAATCATCTACGTGAAGCAGACTGTCTTCTTTCGATTGTGCATTGGTGATCGTTGTGGTAAAAATGACAACAACTATATATAGTATGTTAATCTTCATTACTTCTTTGTTTTCTTAACTTCTTTTGGCTTTCTGTCGTAGAAATCAGGCGGAAACCCATTGAGTTGCCTCCATAGCTCGTACCATACAGGTACATTTTTAAGCAACGCGATTCCATAGACACCTGAGCCTAGTCTCAGCAATTTGGGCCAAGGCTTTGTTTCGGGATCAGGGACAACCAGTACTCTAAAGTTGCCATCCGGATCTGCGGCTTTATCAAAAGCCAGTACGACACCTGAGAAGGTACCAAAGGATAAACCAGGCCACCCTTGAAATACCAATGCCGGCCAACCATCAAATTGAAGTTGGACTTTATTGCCTTCATGGATCAATGGGAGATCTATCGGGCGAATGAATAACTCAGTCGCCAATTCATAGTTGGCAGGAATGAAGCTATACATCGCCTGTCCTGCCTTGACGGTTTCACCAATTCCGGTGATCAAAGCTTTGGTCACAAAACCATCTTGCGGTGCAGTGATATGATAAAATCCCGATCTTAATTTATAGTTGGATTGCTGAATGGCTAGTTTGTTATAGTCACCTTCTGCAACCAAAGAACTAGACAATGCAGACATCCTGTCGGATTGCGCCTTGGCGATTTTCTCTCTAAAGTCGTTTTCGATGGTACTCAAACTTATCTCTGCATTGATATAGGCGTTTTTGCTGGCATACCACTTATTTTGAATAGAGATCTTCTTATTTATACTTTCTTGACGCTTCTGCTTGCGTTTCTCTAAATCAGTGAGAGACTTGAGACCTTGATCATAGAGCGTTTGCTGTCTGGCAAATTGTTTTTCTGCTATATCCAGATTGATCAGCGCGGTTTCATAGTCAATACTGTCAGACTGCACCTTGAAAGCAGCTTGCAATAGATAATTTTCCGCTTGCTCCAGCTTCAACCTTCGATTTCTTTTCAATGCTTCAATTTGGCGATTAAGTGCCTTGGCTTTATCATTGTAAGTACCTACCGATGCACTTTTAGCATTGGTTTGATTTTCACTTCGCTCTATTAATTGCGGGTCGAGATACTCAGACTTCATTTCGGAGATAAATACGATGGTATCTCCCTTATTTACCAACTGACCTTCACGGACATACCATTTCTCCACACGACCTGAAATCATCGAATGAATATTTTGTTCTCTATTTTCTGGCCTGATAGTCGTCAGATTACCTCTTGCACGAATGTTTTGTGTCCAAGGAAAGAATAAAAGTAAAAAGGCAATAAAAAACACTACAGAGAGTAAAATAACAAGCTTTAAGGAAGCCCTTGAGCGCATAACTTCCTTGTATGCTGACTGATCTTTGAGGACCTCATCTCTGTCAATCGGATTGTGTGAAATGTTAAGCATGTATTTATTATTTTGTTTTGGAAGTAGTGTTCGGTGGAGCGATATCAACAATCTTTCCGTGCTCCATGGTGATTATCTTATCACAATTATTCATCATCAGCGGATCATTAGATACGGCAATGAGTGTCCAGTGGCTCTCCTTATCTGTGAGTATATGACTTATCTTCTTGCGATCTTCATAATCAAGTCCCGTGAGCGCATTGTCCATGACAATCATTTTCGGTTTCTCTCCGAGCGTTCTTGCCAGAATGATTTTCTGCTTGATACTTGAAGATAGTCCAGCACCTTCGGGCTTTATCATTGTATTTAATCCTTTTGGGAGATGCTTGAAAAACTCGTTTAATCCAACCACTTCTATTGCCCAGAGCATATCATCCATAGTCACTTCTTCTTTCCCAACGGAAATATTTTCGGCAAGTGTACCGTGAAACAGATCCTGTAAATTCAGGTTGTCACCAATCACTGATCGAAGGCTCATAATATTTAAGTCTCCCATAGGAATGCCATTGAATAACATAGAGCCTTCATAGTGACCATATAGTCCTGCAAGCAATGAGATCAATGTTGTTTTTCCTGATTGATTGATACCTGTTATGCAAATTTTCTCTCCTGCTTCGATTTTTAAATCAACATGATCTACTGCAGAATCTGGAGAACCCGGGAAGCGGTAGGTAAGCCCTGACAATTCCACGGCAATGCCTTCCTTATTTTCACTAACCTCTTCAAGATCCATTCCTTCATTTCCTTCTATTTCCACATCAGTCACTTGTCCAAGTTTTTCTAATCCGGTAAGCACATCATATACTGTCTCCATACTTAGTATTAATTTTTCTGCCGACCCCAGCACTAGAAGAATGATGATCTCTGAAGCGACAAATTGTCCCAAGTTGATCTCTTGCTGGATGACGAGTATGCTTCCCAGGATTAATAAGCCCCCAGTGATCAGGGTCTTGAATGCTACTATATTGGCAAATTGAAAAATGAGGACATTGAAATGTGCTTTCCTGTATTTCAAGTAGTTACTCACATACTCATTCATCTTTTTTATTGGCAAATCTGTGTGTCCTGCCAATTTAAACGTCCCCATTACACGGGCCATTTCCTCAAGCCAGTGGGCCACCTGATACTTGTATTTGGACTCCATAATACTTGTTTTCAACCCTCTGGGTCCGGTAAGATAAAATATCAAAGAGATCAGCCCTAGTAGCGTGAGACCAAAGAAGATGAAAAATGGATGATATAATGACAGCAATATCAGTCCGAATACTATTTGTAATACGGAGCTTGAAAAGTCAATTAAAAGCTTGGGGAGGCCCTTCTGAACATTGAGCGTATCGAAAAATCGATTCATCAATTCAGGNGCATAGAAATCTGCTACCGATTCGAATTTGAATCTNGGTATGCGATATGCAAACTCAAACGATGCCCTGGTAAAAATGCGTCTTTGGAGTAATTCCGTTAGTGAAAGTTGCAAAATCTGAATGACCCCTGAGGCAGCAACTCCTAGGATTACGATAAATATTAGAAGCCCCCAAGACGCAGAGAACTGCGCACTGATCACAAATCCAATGATGGCTTGAACCCCCAATGGCAGAGATAAATTTATCAGGCCATTGAATATGGCATATGCATATACAATAAAGATTTCGCGTTTATCTAAAGAAAGCATCCTGAAAAGGCGCTTTAGTGGAGTAAGCTTAACTTCCCCATCGAGTATGTAATTATCTGAACTCATCTTATCGTTTTATTCTATTTATAATGGTTTAATGAGTCGCATGACCGTGTCTTCAACAAAGCTATATACCTGTTGTTCAATAGTATCTGAACTATCTTTCGAAACTTCAGTCAGAGAAGGCAAATGAAGTGCAAAAAATGTCTGCTGGTGAGACGCCTCAAGGATGGTACTCACGATTGCATTTGCATACTTATAGTTTGGATTTATTAAGAGTATCACCTCCGATATTTTATGGCAAAGACTTTTAAATCCTTTAAACAGACCCTGATTATTAATTGCATCTACATGTTTCGTGAGATATGTTTTGTCCGCCTCTATCAGCACCAATCGTCTGAGTGCATAAATATCTATACCAGAAATGTTTATGGCGGTTATTTCGTCATCGTTGTGGCAGATGATCTTGAGCGTTTCGCGCAATTTTTCCTCATTATCTTTGATGAAGTGCGTTTTATAATCAATCATATATTCCATCCATGACCAATACCAAGTGGTAAGATATACCAGCAATTTGTGCTTGTTTTCGAAGTATCGATATACCGAGGCTTCAGTAGAGTTCATTTGCGAAGCCAATTTTTTGAAGGTGAACTCTTCGTATCCAAGATCATCAAGCAACGCAATCCCTTCGGAGATTATGTTTCTTCCAAGATCGGATGACTGTGGATCTTTCGTATAATACCTCTCTCCTATTGTAATGTTTACATCTGACATAGTAACATAGTAAAAATATCCATATTGATAGTATTACTATCGATAACGGATGTTGTGCTATAATTGTTTAAATTAATTTAAACTTTTTAAAAAAAGTATATAAAACCACTAACCTGAGATCGGATTAAAACTCTAACCCAAAGAGTCATCGGTAGTCTCTATAAAGGAATAGTGGTAATAAGACATACCAATCTCATAACTTGAAGACTGCCGTTTGGATTTCGTACATGTTTCTAGAATCGAACTCACATTACTAAAGCAGGTTCGTTAATAGAGAGTTGAACTTATATGGGATGTGACAATATATGAGCAAAATAAAGAGGTTAGACATAAATATTGAACCTCATGACTACTAATTCAAACCACACAACCTACTCTTCATCACTGTCATAAGCACAAGTAGATACTCCGAAAACAGCATAGATCGGACAAAACTTGAAAAGACTAGTCAACAGAAATACTGCTGCAATAACCAGGAGTGTTATACCGACTGCACCTGTTATTATTCCTTGATAGTATAGTACTGCGGCTACGATGGCTATAATCGTTCTGATGATGCGATCGATTGTATTCATATTTGCTTTCATGACATTATAGATTTAGTTAAACATTGGTTTCTTACTAGTAGCATTAAATTGACACTACATTGCTTTTTCTCCCAAACCGATCAAAGGCTGCTCGATCGAGCATTTCACGGTGATCAGGATGCGCAATATTGGTAAGTGCCTTGGCGCGCTCGTATAAGTTCTTTCCATAGAGATTGGCTACTCCATATTCGGTCACGACATAGTGCACATGCGCTCTTGTAGTCACTACGCCAGCTCCTTCTTTGAGTACCGGTGCTATTTTAGAGATTCCCTTATTCGTAATAGATGACAATGCGATGATAGGCTTCCCTCCTTCTGACAATGAAGCTCCACGGATAAAATCCATCTGCCCTCCCACGCCAGAATACATATTCATTCCAATCGAATCCGCACAAACTTGTCCGGTCAGGTCTATCTCTACAGCACTATTGATCGCGGTTACTTTGGGGTTTTGTCTGATCACAGCAGTGTCATTGACATAGGCAATATCCAGCATTGCAATCTCTGGATTGTCATCCATGAAGTCATAGAGTCGCTTAGTACCCATGGCAAACCCAGAGACAATTTTATAGGGATGTTTCTTCTTATACTTACCGGTGATTACTCCACTTTCCACCAGGTCAATAATGCCATCTGAGAACATTTCGGTATGAATACCTAAATCTTTGTGATTTTTCAAGCAACTCAAAGCGGCATTTGGGATTCCCCCAATCCCCATTTGCAAGGTGGCGCGATCTTCTACTAGCCCGGCTACATTGTTGCCAATAGCCTCCTCTATAACAGAAGGACGCCCTATAGCTACTTCAGGAATAGGCATATTCACTTCACAGTACGCATGAAAATTACGCATATGAACCAGGCCATCACCGTGGGTTCTTGGCATTTGCGGATTGATCTGGGCGATGACATACTTCGCCTCTTCTACTGCTGTCAATGCAATATCAACTGACACTCCCAGAGAACAATACCCATGTTTGTCAGGTGGCGAAACTTGCACCATGGCGACATCAAGAGGAAGGATTTTATTTCTAAACAAAGCAGGAATTTCACTTAGAAATACCGGAATATATTGCACAAATCCTTCGCTAACCGCTTTGCGGACATTGCTACCAATGAAAAATGAATTGATAATAAAGCTATCCCTGCATGCTGGATTCAGGTATGGTGTTTTTCCCTCGGTATGAATATGTACAATTTCGACATTGTTCAAATCACAGGACTTTTCAGTCATGGAATTGACCAACTCCTGAGGAGTGGCTACTCCACCTTGGATAAATACACGATCTCCTGATGATATGATTTTTACTGCTTCTTGAGGGGTTACTGATTCCATATTGTCTTTTGTTACTTTCTCCAAAAGTGGCTGAAATTGACGAGCTTTTGCATGACAATAACTAGATCGTCATATGACAGTTGTCAGTTATTTAGCATTCGTTTGGCACATATATGATGGACATCGAAGAGACGTTATGTAGGCAATATTAACAAAGGGGTCTTCGAATGAAACACCATTCTCCTCGTCCATGAGGATTCCCCAAACAGCTTATCGAATATATTGTGCTTTCTGGGAATCATCGTCAATAAGTCAATATTATGTTCATTGATATATGCTTCAATAGCCTCTTCAAAATTGTCTGATACCTCAGAGACATGATATGAGTGACGCACTTTTTTGAAATGATTTTCAATATTTTTAGCCATATCTATCTCTTCATGACTGAGTTTATCATTGCTACTAAAATGTATAACATCTATTTCAGCATGAAATGTATCTGCAAACTGAATAAGTGGATCAAAGATCTTTAGGTTGTCAATATCCTTATAATCGCTCGTCAATGCGATTTTATTGAAATTATGAACTCCTGCATTTTCAGGAATCACCAGTACGGGCACATCGGTAGATTTGATCACCGAGTATGTATTGCTACCCAATAGAATCTCATCTATTCCTTTCGCTCCATGGGTGCCCATGACTACCATAAGTATGTCATGATCTTCCAGAGCCGCATATACCAAATCACTGGCAGAGCCATGACCCATTGTATATTCATAATCAACAGATTTCAATTCTGGTGTTTCTTTTGCCAGTCGTCTGAATTGCATTTCTATGTTGCGCTCCATTTCATGAGCGATTTCTCCCATCATAGTGGCTCCTCCAAACTCCACATGTGTTACAGGAACTAAGAATGCATTGATCAGCAATAGCTCTCTATCCATCTTTTTGGCAATATTTATTGCGTTCTTCAATGCGTTTATTGAACAATCGGAGAAGTCTATCGGGACTAAAATCTTTTTCTTAATCATCTCATTTATATTTACTATTCATTCTATTTGAAAGATTAGATGTCGGCTAGCTTATAGGTAATAGGAATCACCATCTTCACTCTGACCGCCCTGCCTCGCTGCTTTCCCGGTTTCCACTTCGGCATACTTTCCATCACACGTATAGCTTCCTCATTACAGTCTTTACTGATGCCTTTTACTACCTTCAGATTGGTCAATTCTCCTGTTTTGTCCACTACGAATTCTACAAATACTTTTCCTTCTATCCTCATATTTATGGCACTCCTTGGGTAGCGAATGTTCTTACCCACTTCTTCATAGAATTGCTTATACCCACCTACAGGAACTGGATTGGTCTCCACAATAGTAAAAATCTCATCGGCTTCTTCTTCCTCAATTTCAGGTGGTGCGACATATTCCTCGATAGCTGCTTCTTCGGTGATCTCTATATCCAAATCTATTTCTATTTCCTCGATGATTTCCTCTTCATCTGTTATTTCTATGATCTCCACAGTCTGAACAACTGGTGGTGGTGGCGGTGGCTGAACAGTTGGTGGTATCTCAATAGTTTCATCAAAAATCGTTTGTTCAATATTGTTGAAAGATATGAGGTCAAAATCATCATAAGTCTTCCATTCGAAGACGGTGATTACAAACAGCATACTGATGACAAGTCCAATGCTGAAGAATAGTTGTCTTTTATTTGTTAAATCTGCGCTTAATGTTTTCTTGGCTTCCATGGTTGAAACCTATTTAATTTATACATATATGATTTGTACACCTTCACCCTCAGCCAATTCATACATTTGACCTACAGTGATGATATCTTTTACTTCTGTACAGAATATTATTTAAGACTTTGTCTTTATTGTGAAAAAATAATTTCCATCTCAAAGTAAGGAAATTAACTTCCTTTAAGGAATGATCTTTATTCACCTGAATCAATGATTAAAATCATCTACGACCTTATTCCAAAATGATAATTATCATTCTTTGGCATTTGTCTGTTGCTGTTATTTGTAGGATAAACAATGACAATAATTATGAAAAACATACTCGTACCGACCGACTTTTCAACTACTGCTGACCACGCTGCACGCTTGGCATTGGAGGTCGCTCAAAGCACAAATGCAACACTTTATCTACTTCATACAATGGAATACAACTATGTAGGTCCTCTTGGAATGGATGGTACATTCGTAGCGCATGACACTGAAAAACCGGCAATAGACAGGATGCTAAAAGAAGGAGATCAAAAGCTCTCTGAATACATTGAAAATCTACACGTACATGACCCACATGTGAAGAAAAAACTTGGTTTAGGAAAACCTGATGATGTGATCGTGCAGAACATAGATGAGTTGGATATTGACCTGGTAGTCATGGGTTCACATGGGTCTTCTGGTCTTGCAGAATTTTTCATCGGATCCAATGCCGAAAAAGTGATAAGAAAAGCCAAATGTCCGGTAATCACCGTCAAACAAGCCACTAAAATGGCAGACATCAAAAAGATAGTCTTTGCATCTGATCTCATCGAAACCAATGATCACATTGTGGCTCAGATAAAGCAGCTACAAGACATGTTCAAAGCCGATTTATCTATTGTAAGAGTCAATACGCCATTGAATTTTGAACGAGATGCCGTTGTCAAATCTTTCAAAGAAAAATTGAAGGAGAAGTTCGTTTTCAACGATGTTGACATAGAAACATACAATGACCATACGCTTGAAGAAGGGCTTAGACATTATGCCGATGAAAACAACGTTGATATGATTGCGCTCGCCACCCATGGTAGAAAGGGCATAGGACATGTGGTAGCTGGGAGCATTGCCGAAGATTTGATGAATCATACGGCCAAGGCTGTTTGGACAAGTCATTTTTAACATATTTTCTCGCCAAATGAACTAAGTCTTACACACAGATCGCAGCATCTTTTTGATTGTTTGCTATTTAATACCCGACTTTAGTTAATATATTCCTTATCAAAGTATGAAATTCTAAAAAATATGAAACACGAAACTAAAACAAAGTGGCTTGGAAAGATGGCCTTTGAAACCAAAATAGACGATCACAAGGTCGTAGTAGATGCCGCAGAAGATGTTGGAGGAGAGAATCTAGGGCCTACTCCTAAGCCACTGCTTCTGGCATCGCTAGCTGGATGTACGGGTATGGACGTTGCATCTCTGCTCAAGAAAATGCGGGCGGAAGTGGATGATTTTGATGTCAATGTCAGTGGAGAATTGACAGATGAGCATCCTAAGTATTACTCGAGCATTCATATCGCATATATCTTCAAGGGCAGCAACCTAAAAAGGGATAAACTAGAGAAAGCGGTAAACCTGTCTCAAGAAAGATATTGTGGTGTGCATTTCATGCTCAGCAAGGCTGCCACCCTCACTCATGAGATAATATATATCGAAACTGCATAGTTTGATTTATTGGAACTGTTGGGGTTTAGTTGGGTTGTGTAAAAAGGTGCGATTACATACGAAAAAGGCACAAGTTACAAACTTGCGCCAGAGCAGGACATAGCTTTCCCGACCACGCTTCCCTGGATTTATTCCAGGGTCTCCTAGTAAATACCCACAATCTTTGCCGAACTACAATCTCATTTGAGCAGCTCTTTGGGTCGAAAGTTTATTCTTTGCTCTTTTCGCACTTCGTATTACGGGGATGCCGGAATAAATCCGGCAAGGCAGTGCTTTAAGTATTGTATTTCATAGTAAGGGATGTAGAAATATGCTTTGTCCTGCACATCATAGACATAGTCATTTTTCCATTGCGGATGATTCCTCACTAATTGACCTATATAATCGACCAGGGGCAGTCCAATCCGCATCTATGATTTTCTTTGTCCATAGGGCGTTTCAAAAGATTGGTTGTACCCTACGATAAGTTTTCTGTAAGGCTCAAAATATTCTTCTAGAGAAATTGTATATGGTTCTTTTAGGAGCATCCCGATACGATTAACATGTGGTTTCCACTAAATTCGTAGTGGAAGCATAATGACAGTTACATCTATTTGACCAGCGGCTTATGAATCATCAACAATGGGATTTTGGTATCAATGACTATATCTCTGAGATTCCCTCTTCTAAAATATGATTCAAGAAAAACATTTTGCCTAGGCATAAACACCAACAAATCACTATTAGCTTGGTCAAGCTGTTTCTTAATTTCCTTAACAAACTTTTTATGAGAACAGAACAGGCTATCAACTTTCAAATCTTCGAACAGATTTTTATTCAAATCTTCACTCGCTTCCTTTTGCCCAGAAATCTCCTTGTCCGATTGGCACCTCAATATCACAAGGTCGGTGTGAAATGAATGTGCTATTTCCTTGACAACGTCAAAAGAGGCTGTATCATCAAAATTCTGATTCTCATTGGCCAAAATGATATTTTTAATTGATTTGAGATTGGCCTCTCTGGGCACTGCCAAAACAGGACAGCTTGTACTTTTTATGACTGACCAAGTGGTACTACCAAATATTTCCTCTTGCTTTCTTTTCCCTCTGGCTCCCATGACGACCATGTCTATCTTTTTATCCACAATCATGTTTTGAATCACATCCACCGCAAAGCCAACTTCCAATATCAACTCGTATTCGATCGGGTGACTTACCAAATACTCGAACTCAACATCTCTGAACTTCAGGTTTAACGAGCTTTCCAATTCCTTTTTGAGTGTTGCACCTTCGGAATGATATTCTGGATTTTCTGGCTTAATGAGCCTGTAGGCATGGACTATATGGACGGTTGCATTTGTCTTTTTGGCTATTTCAATAGCATATTCCAATGCTTTAAATGAATTTTCGGAAAAATCAATTGGCACCAATACGTTCTTAATAGAATTCACAGTTATAGGTTTATCATCATTAGTTTAGGTAAAACTAACTAGAATGAAACACTGAGATTATGACTTTCATCATATTTTGACATGCCATTTATCAACAACATTATCGAGTTGTTATATTTACTTTTACTACATGTAATAATTTCAAATTGAAAGAATTCTATTATAATATAGAAGATGAAATCATGGATGTAAGCGTGAAATTTCTTGGAGCAGCACAATCAGTAACAGGATCTAAATACTTACTTGAGATAGATCATTATAGATTGTTGATCGATTGTGGTCTTTTTCAAGGACTCAAAGAACTTAGACTTAGAAACTGGGATTCACTGCCCATCAATGCATCTTCGATAGATGCGATAGTGCTCACGCATGCACACATTGATCATTCTGGATACCTGCCAAGGATCGTCAAAGAAGGTTTCACAGGTTCGGTATATTGTACAAGTGCTACCGCAGCATTGCTGGAAATCATGCTCTTAGATGCAGCTAAGTTACAGGAAGAGGAAGCAATTTATGCGCATAAGAAAGGGTATTCGAAGCACAATAACCCTTTGCCCCTATTCAGTACCAAAGATGCTGAAATCGCTTTGAATCTACTCAAAGGCTATGAATACAATGAGTCCGTTACATTATCAGAAGCAATTCAAATTGTTTTTCACGATGCAGGACATATTCTGGGGTCTTCTATTGTGGAATTGTTGTTGACTGGTCAGCAACATAATAAGACCATCGTTTTTTCGGGAGATCTGGGTCGCTATGATCAACCGCTACATGAAGCACCTTCGGTCCTTACCAGCGCAGATATTCTATTTGTGGAATCGACTTATGGAAACCGTGTCAATCCACCAGAAAATACAGAAAAACAATTTGCGGAATTAATCAACGAAGCATTACAAAAAAATGGGTGTCTTCTTATCCCTTCGTTTGCAGTCGGTAGAACACAATTGCTCCTTTATTATCTGTACACATTGATGGAAAAACAGTTGATTCCAAGCACCGCTGTATATATCGACAGCCCCATGGCTATCAATACGACATCGCTATATAAAAAGTACAGACGCTATCACAAGCTTGCGCTGGATCAATTTAAGGAGTCTTCTATTTTCGACTATGAGCAGTTTAGTTATTATCGAAATCAGGAGCAATCCATGAACCTCAATGAAATAAAAGACTCGTCTATCATCATATCAGCAAGTGGCATGTGTACTGGTGGAAGAATATTGCATCACCTATATCATAGATTACCAAAGCGAGAAGATACGGTGCTATTTGTTGGTTATCAGCCAGTTGGCACCAGAGGAAGAAAGATATTGGAAGGTGATCAGAAAATACGAATCTTTGGGATGGAGGTTTCGGTGAAATGTTCAGTAAGACACCTAAACGGCCTCTCAGCACACGCAGATCAAAGTGAGCTCCTGCATTGGCTGGGCAACTTCGAAAGTGCTCCTAAAATGACATTCATCGTACATGGAGAAATAGAAAGCGCAAATACGCTAAAGGGGGAAATAGCAGAAACACATCAATGGAATAATGTGGTTGTGCCCCAATATCTGGAGTCATTCCAACTGTTTACTGAGATATAGTTGATTTAATTAGAATGAAACGTTGCTCCTATTCAGGTAATGAAAATACTTTACACCAAGTCATTTCGGAGCGCAGCGTAGAAATCTTTACCAAAATGATAAACCTTTGATTCTTTCAGAATAGTAAGGATCCCTACGGGATGACTTGTAAGGTGTAGGTGCACTCTGTTCGATAAGTCATTTCGGAGCGCAGCGTAGAAATCTTTGCCAAAATGATAAACCCTTGATTCTTTCAGAATAGTAAGGATCCCTACGGGATGACTTGTAAGGTGTAGGTGCACTCTGTTCGATAAGTCATTTCGGAGCGCAACGTAGAAATCTTTGCCAAAATGACAAACCTTTGATTCTTTCAGAATGGAAAAGATCCCTGCCTGCCTGCCGTGACTATGTCGAAACGGCTTCGTGTAGTCAGGCGATTTGGCTACGAAAAAACTTTCCTTTTATGAAAACGGTTCAGCTACTTTTAAAAACAATTCCCATAAAGCTCCAATCAATTTAATAGTTCAATAAATTGATTTAATTATATTTACTTAGTTGATATCAAATGATCCTGAATTGATTGAAAAGATCACATGAACAAAGAAAATAAACAATCTATTTCTTCCTTTAACGAAGATGTCTTTAGCGTTATCTTTAGAGCCTCGGTCGAAGGTATTTTAGCCGTAGATAACTCAGGGACTATCCTTTTGGCTAATCCAAGTTCATATGGATTATTTGGTTATGAGGATCCGACACTTGTCGGCATGAAAGTAGAAGACCTTATTCCTACCAAGGCAAAAAAAAATCATGTAAAGCATCGTANGGGATACTCCAANAATCCAGAACCGAGGAGAATGGGNCACGGCAGAGACCTGATGGCACTAAGGAAAGACGGATCAGAATTCCCTGTTGAAATCAGTCTCAATCACACCAAATACAATGATCAAAATCTNNTCATCGCCTTTATCATTGACATTACGCAAAGAAAGAAGTCTGGTGAAGCACTTCTAAGAAGTGAAGAGAAATTGCTCAAGTATGCTTCTGAACTAGAAAACAGGGTTCAGGAGAGAACCAGGAAATTAGCTGAATCTACCGAAAAATTGGCAACCTCAAACAATGCACTCAAAGAAGAAGTCAATGTCCGCAAGAATGCCGAAAGTGAGGCCAAAAAGGCGTTGGAGAAAGAACGTGAATTGAGCGAACTCAAATCGCGCTTTGTGTCCATGGCATCTCATGAGTTTAGAACTCCGCTGAGCACCATATTGTCATCAGCGGCACTGATCGCAAGATATAATGAACAGGAGACAGAAGAGAAAAGGCTGAAACATGTTGACCGGATAAAATCTAATGTGAATGATCTGACGGGAATCTTAAATGATTTTCTATCACTGGCAAAATTAGAGGAGGGTAAAATCACGAACAACCCTACTTCATTTGAAGTGAATGACTTTGTGAAAGGACTGGTAGATGAGATGAAATTCGTACTAAAAAGTGAGCAGGAGCTAATATTCGAACCACTATCTACTCCACAAGAAGTGTGTCTTGACAAGGCTCATTTGAAAAGCATCGTTACCAACCTCACGTCAAATGCGATTAAATATTCCCCAGACGGAGGAAGAATTAACATAAGTATTTCATTGGTAGAAAGCGATTTAGTGATCAGTATCAAGGACAATGGTATTGGCATCCCTATCAAAGATCAACGCCATCTTTTTGAAAGATTTTTCAGGGCAAAAAATGCGGTAAATATTCAAGGAACTGGCTTGGGGTTAAATTTGATCAAAAAATATGTTGAGCTTGTAAATGGAACGATTAGCTTTAAGAGTGAAGAGGACATAGGCACTAAATTTACCGTCAGGCTGCCAATTATAAATATTGAACAATGAAAAAAATAGTACTCATAGAAGACAATCAGCACGTAAGAGAAAATACGGCAGAGATATTAGAACTGGCAAGCTATACTGTACAGACAGCAGAGAATGGAAAAATCGGTGTAGAATTGATCAATAAAGAAATGCCAGACCTGATCATATGCGACATCATGATGCCTGAACTTGACGGATACGGTGTGCTGCATATCATCTCAAAGAACAGTGAAACGGCAAAAATCCCGTTGATTTTCCTTACTGCCAAGGCAGAAAGAGAAGATTTTAGGAAAGGAATGAATATGGGAGCTGATGACTATCTTACCAAACCTTTCGATGAAAGCGAGCTACTTGATGCAGTAGAAAGCCGCCTAAGGAAAAGTGAGATTTTGCAAATAGATTATGAGCAAAATTCTACGGGTCTTCATCAGTTCATTGATGATGCGAGCAAATTTGAAGACCTGAAAGAACTCTCCACTGATAGAAAGACAAGGGTATATAAGAAGAAGAGCAACGTCTATATGGAGGGAGATACGGCTATCAATCTTGTACTTATCAATTCTGGAAAGATAAAAACATACCGCACCAACGAAGATGGCAAAGAATTGATCACAGGCACCTTTGTCGCTGGTGACTATATAGGCTACAATGCGCTGATACAAGGAGTTGAATATTCCGAGTCAGCGATGACATTGGAAGAAACTGAAATCTGCCTCATACCAAAAGATGACTTTTTCAAATTGCTCTATGGGAGCCGCGATGTATCCAACAAATTCATCAAGATGCTTTCCAACAACCTCAACGATCGAGAAGAAAAATTACTACACCTGGCTTACAATACAGTGAGGCAGCGTGTTGCCGAGGTATTGCTAAATCTCTATGAACAAGCCGGAGAAAAAGACAAGGGCTATTCGGTATCTCGCGAAGACCTGGCCAATATGGTAGGTACCGCCACCGAATCTGTCATCCGATCTTTGTCTGATTTCAAAAACGAAAAACTAATCGATATCAAATCAGGAAAGATATTCATTCTTTCTGTCCCTAATCTGGAAAGTTTAGTAAAGAGAGGATTCTGAGGCTGTAATCTACATCTAATCAAATGGAAGATTTACAAGCCGATATCGATCAGTTCCATCCATTTTGAAAACTAAGGCTTAGACTATAAATATTTTATGAATACAATTGGATACTTTATGGATATATCCAATTAATTTGATGGTAGAAAAGTAATCTGAGTTGTTCCTCTCTTTTAATAATTTTAGCTCCGTCAAGTCTGCTTGGCCGCAGGCAAGGCTTCATCAAAGCCCACCTACGCAAAGCTCCGGTGAGTAAAAGGATATATGGAGTTCATCATCAGGTGGCTCTAAGGAATTGTCAAAAAATAACTCATCGTTTTGACTCTTTCTTTTTCCCTTTCCCAGCGTTAAAATTTTATGCTTGTCCGTTAAGATCACAAAGAATGATAAGGTGTACCAAAAACAACTTACATTCAGCATTTTAACTTTGAAAACGTTGGTTTCTTTTT
>JGI24005J15628_10000446_pt1 | contig 23895 bp, 12 predicted proteins | sample LinPmetageLP40_FD_15628 | JGI IMG/M metagenome (IMG submission 15628)
TTATCCATAATCTTAACGTCCTTAAGCTCCTGTGCTGTTAGTGGATTTAGGGATTTTTTAAGATTTTCTATAACCTGTATATTGTCTGTTTTTGCAAATTGATTAATAGCTAGATCTGTAGCTGTAGTTCCGTCTAATGTTTTAAAAGAACTTAGTTTAGTAAAAGGCACTGCTTTAAGAGCTATTACTCTACCGTAGCCTAACCTACTAGTTGTTCCAAGCGCTTTATCTTGTATATCAGAAAGCGATTTAGCGCCCAGCGCTTGATCAAAGTTTTGAGTTAATTTTTTTATTTCTGTATTAGCATCAAAGTTTTTGTTATCTAAAGATTTTAAGCCAGCAATAACAATTTCAGCGCTAGTTGTAGCACTAGCTGTTACGTGCTCTCCTTTGGCTCTAAGCAATCCACCTTGCCAGTTTTTAACACCTTTACCACCAAACAACATAAGCTCAATTTCTTTTTCAATGTCTTCCTTCTCAAGCTTTCCTTCGTTCACTAGTTCGTTAGCTCTTTCTTCAGCTATAGCTCTAGAGACTTTATAGTTTGGGTGATCTACGTTTACTTCTAAGTCTACTATTGTGCCATTTTCTACTTTAGATTTGGCTTTAGCCCTTGATGGAAAAAACTCAAGCTCNCCNGTCTTTACATTAACACCTTTATACAATCCTTGCGGTCCATCTTCGTACTGCGTTAAATTCCAAGTTGATAAACTTCTAGGGCCACTAGTGTTGTTAGTGTTCATCGAGTTCCAGTAAACCCAACCTACAGCCGCGTCTCTATCTGTTTTTGCTAAATCTAAAAAAGTATTGTTCATCAACTCTAACATTAAAGGGTTAGCAAAGTTAGCAGCGTTATGCTCGTCTCCGTATTGATCATTGTGAGCCTGTCTTTTTTGCCCTTCTGTTTCGTTTGAGTTTAGTATATTATCGACCTTACCCATTAAACCAGTGCCAGCGTTAAATAGTCTAGTGTCTTTAGGATTAAAGCCGTATGTACTTATAAATTCTTTTAACGCCAACTTTTCATTAGCTTTTGCTTCTGCTATCTTTTTGTTTATTTTGCTTTCTAAACTTAGCATAGCTTTCTTAGCCGCCGGACTGTAATCTTTAGTATCTAAATTACTAGTATCAAAACCTCTTTTGCTNCCGCTAAATCCAAAGAAAGCTGGAGTTATAACTGGAGATAAAAAAGCTCCTAGAGGTAGCGCATCAACTAGCTTTTCTACTTGCTCTGCAGATTTAATTCTAGCCCTATCGCCTGCTTTTTTGTTTTCAAGTTTAGTTTTTCCACGCGTGCTAGGGTTAAAGGAACCTATTTCGTTGGCCTCTTTAATTATACCTCTAACGTTAGCGCTAACACCTTTTTCCATTGCATAAGCGTCTAAAGGCTTTTTGTAACCAGCAGGCACATCGCTACCCATTAAGTTGTCTATAGCTTCTAAATCAAAGTTGTCAACGTCACTTAAAGGTATTTTTCTTAATAATATCTCGTGCTGAAATGCCGTTTTGTCACCTTTGTTATTAATATACGAGTCTAGTATTTCTTCACCTATGCTATATTGAGTGTTTGGATTTGAGCTTCTTTTCGTAACACCTCTCTCTGATTGTCTAACAAACTCTTCAACAAAGTTGTCTGCTAAAACTCTGTCAAATAAATCTTGACGATCTTCAAAAACCTCTTTAAGTTCTCCGTCATTTAATAAGTCTGCCTTGAATGTTTCTAAGCCTAGCTCTTGAGCTGTGGCAAGTTGTAGCTTCTCTAGGCCAGCTCTATTCATAGCTGTCATTGTTTCGCCTTTAGCAAACTTGCTTAGCATTTGTGCGTTAGTAACTTCGCTCGCGGCGTTAGGGTTTCTTCTAATCTTTTGCTTGCCATCAGTCATGCCTTTGTATGGGCCATCTTCACTAGCGTTCCAAGCTTCAATATCTCCAGGCTTAGTACCTTTTTTTCTACCTACATGATCTGTTGTGTAGCCTACACCTCTAACTTTCTTTTGCACGGCCATAGGCAGGTTGCTAGCTAACCAGCTAGTAGTCATAGCCTCTAGTATAGCTTTTTTATTATCAGGGTCGACTAAAAAGCTTCTACTTCAGCTTTTGTCTTACCCATCATCTCTTTTATAACGTTGTGCATTGGTCCGTTTTTAACACCGAACTGCTTTTTTAACTCTCTTACAAGAGGAGATATAGATTGATTTTTACCTTGCTTAGCATCTAACGCCGGAAGCTTTACACCTACTGTTTTTGCAACTTCTGCTCTAAAGTCATTTAATAGTTCTTGAGTAAAAGGTAAAGCACCAAGAAGTGGTGTGTCAAACTGGTTGTTAGCCTCTTCAACCATTTCATCAGTAAGCTTATCAGCTCTTTCTGTAGAGACTAATTCACCCATGTTTTCTAAATCAGCTTTGAACGTACCTGGATCTATAGTTGTACCTTTAACAAACTCTGTTAGTCTTTGAGGAAAAGCGCCATTAAGCCATTTAGATATTGTGTTTGGCTCTTGAACTATTTTACCTGTTTTAGGATCTTTAACGTCAACCATCTCGTCAGGGTTAAATTTGTCTATAAGACCTAATACACCTCTTTCAGATATAGTCGCATTCATTATAAAGTCTTGAATGTTGTTTTCTCTATCACGACCTAAATCCCACATGCCCTCTCGCTCCACACGCATTAAGAAGTCGTTAGCCATACCTTCGTATAGTTTAGCAATATCAAAATTATAATCAGGGTTAGAAGCTCTGTTCTCGTATAATGCGTTTGCTTTTTTACCAATAGCATTAGCTTTAGCATGTAGTATAGGTGAGTTGGCGGATCTTTTAGTCGATGCAGAAACATCTTCGTCAAGTTTAGCATTGTCAATAGCTCTTTTCTGTATGTCACCAAGACCTGTACCTTTTCTCATAGCCTCAGTAAAGTCTACTAAATATGTAGCTGCAGCTTTAGGTGTGTTTATTTTGTATCTACCACCAACAACTCCTCTAGCAAAATTACCAAGAGACTGCCCTGTGTTTTTCTTAAGCTTGTTATATTCTTTTTGATTCTGAGGGCTTCTAAAGTAGTCACCTATAGATTTAGTGTACTCATCTTTAAAAGTGTCGCTCTGGTTATCCATACTAACGTTTGGATTGTAGTANTCATTAGAACGCATAGTCATCATCGCGCTCATGTGAGCGTCTTGGTGATTGTCGTTCATATACTCCATTAAGTTGCTAGAGTAATTGTTTAAGCCTTCAGTTGTGAAAGCCCTAGCATCAACGGCGTGATTGATTTCATGAGACATTGCTGTACCAGCTAGTATGTTTCCTTCAGCTAGCTGTTGTGCAACAGTGTTAACGTCACCTTGAACTATATAGTTGCTACCTACTATCGCTGCGTTTGTTTGCCCGCTTATAAGCTCTTGTATCATAGAGTCTGTGTCTTGATCTACTTTAGCTTTGGCTCTTTCTTTAAATAGCTGTTTTTCTTCAGGCTTCATTTTAGAGTAGTCTAAAGCTTTACCGTTTTTGCCTATGTAAAGCTTAGACTTTCCACCGTTATCTATAGCAGATTCCTCTTCATTGTAAACGTTGTCGTATGCTTCTGAAACTTGATCTATTACATCTTGCTTAGTTTTTGCAGGTTTAATAACAAGATTTTTCATACGCTCGTCACCTAGTATTTTAGCTACGTTCTGATTATCTTCAGAGTTAACTACAATACCAGACGCTTGAGCTCTTTTATTTTGTTTACCTATTTGAGCATAGTAGTAATCTTCTTCTTTCTTTTTTCTATTTTTTCTAGGTCTTCCAGACGGCCCTAGTTCACCTAAAAAAGCTTCAAGTCCACCATCACCATAAACCAGCTGCTCTACTTGAGCTTTTAAATCAGGGTTTTTGTCAGCCACAGTTCTACCGTTCGCCGCCTCAGACTTGTAGTTGTCGTCTTTAATTTTCTCATGTACAGCTATAGCTTGCTCTCTAGACGACGCATCTTTTAGTTCTGGGTTTTTTGCTATTAGCTTATCTAGTATTCTTTGGCCTTTATCGCCATATATTTTGTTAACAGCGTTATCAAAACTACCAATAGCTTTTTCTTGTATTTTATTTTTTTTATCGTTAAGAGTTTTGTATTCGCTTCTAAATGCTTTTGCATCTTTAGCATCTAAAGAATTCAAGTAATTGTTTCTCTGTTCTCTCTGCACGTTCTCAGGAGCCGTAGGGTCAACTTGAGCTTGTTGATCTAATTCGTTTAGTCTATTTCCTACTTCAACTATTTGACCAGCATCCTTGCCTCCCATCATCATAGCAGTCATTTCCATCTCACTATTAAGTTGCACTATGCCATTCATAACAGCGGCTTTTTCTTCTCTAAGTATTTTAGTCTGCGCAGAGTTAGGATCTAGGTTTGCTATTTGGTCGTTTATTCTACTAACCTTATCGTTAGCTAAGTTGAGTCTATTTCTTAAGTCAGACGTAACTTGATGACTCATTATAGTAGAGTACATTGTAGAAGGTCCATTGGTGGCTCCAGCTGTAATTAAAGAAGTAACTAAAACATCATCCCAGCCAGATGGGTCAAATTCTGTACCTAGTATAACAGATTCAGCTCCAGCAGTACCAAAGTGTATTATCTCTTCCTCAGCTATTTCTCCAGCAGCAGCAACACCCCACTTTCTAAGGCCATGGGCTGTAGCTTGCAAAGGGTTTCTACTTGCTGCCCCAATAAAATCGTCAACTGGATTAGCAAAGCTTTTCCAAGCCTTGCTTACGTTTGGTACAGTACCAAGAAATCTAGTTGTGACACCTTCTATGAGGCCTGTTGAGTAAATTAAACTTTGCTTCTGCCAGTTACTAAAGTTGCCTAGGGATATTGTAGATTCTAGCTGTTTTCTAGCTCTTTTGTATTGCTCTGGATCTAGATTACCTTTTGCTAATTCTAGCTCGTCTAAGGCTATCTTAGCATCATAGGCATCGTACTGAAGCTTATTTAGCTCAGCTTTTTTCCCACCAGCAGAGCCAACACCAAATGTTGTGGCTACAATCGTCTGGGTTACACTGGTAGTTAAGCCAAGAGGAGCTCCTAAGTAGCCAGTTGCCATAGCTAAAACTATAGGTGCAGACTGTTGACCAAGCGTTCTGGCTGCAAAGTTTAATCCTCCACCAAAGTTTTCAACGTCAGTATATTTTGGCATAGTCTCATAGTGCGCAGCTTGTTCTGAATCAGCGTCTAGTGCTGCTTCAGCTCTATCGCTACCAAATAAAACTCCTATGGTATTCCAAGTGCCGCTAAAGCTATTTCTTACGTCGTACCCTATAGCGTTTATATTATTGTAGTCTTTGCTACCAACGTTTTGTAGTAAGCTAGCATCGTTTGCCTGCTTTGCAAATGAACTGTAAGAAGATTCAGTAGCGTTGTAGCCGTTAGTATACTGGTTAAACTTAGCGTCTAGTCCACTAGCTATTGAATTTAGCTCCTTCTCGTATCTATTAGCTACTTCTTCGTTGTTAGCTGTAACAGAGTAAGTTTTAGTTATTTCGTCAAACTTAACACTTGTGACACCGTCTTTAGAAGCGTTAGCCATCAACTTGTCAGACTTCTCTTTTGCTTTCTTTTGATATGTTTGAACGTCTGTCTTAAGAACCTCTCTTTGTTTTTTTACATTTTCTAGGCCTACTTTAGCTTCCTTTTCGTCTATAACACCTTGAGCTAAAACAATACTACCTAGTCCACTATCGTTAAGTGTTTTTTCGTATGACAAAGATTTTGCTTCGTTAGAAAAGTCTGATACAAAACTTGTTCTAGCCTTGTTTATAATACTTTGACCAGGTATCTCATTACCCTGTTCATCGAAAGTGCTTTCTGGAGTGTTGAAAGTATTAGCAAAGCTGCTTTGAAGAGACGCTATTTTCTCTTGTATAGCGGGTAGTTCATCTGCATTTTCTTTATAAAGCTTGTTACTTTTGCTAAGCTCAAAAGCTTTTAGCATTCTACCTTCTACTGCCTCATTAAAGTATTTAATCTTCTCTTCATTGGTTCCACGAGAAGACCCTACTCTTGCTATAATTCTTTTTAAACTACTGTCATCTATGTTTGCAAATCTAAATCTTTCGTTCTTTTCATTATCTAGCGAAGCTAAAATATCGTTTCCTTTTTCTCTAAAAGTTCTTTTGTCAACCTCGTCTGGATCACCTACTAGCTCTTGTATTTTTTTATTAGCATTTGCTTCACTCTCATTTCTCAAATGTGTTACCGCGGTTTCTCTTACTTCGCTTGCGCTAGCTAGTAACTCTTCTTTATCTTCTCTAGAGTTTATGTCGCTGTACATGAAGTCTTGAACTTCTTCTGGGGCGCCTGTAAATACTACTTCTCCGTCTTTTTTTATCTCAATATCAGGCAGTCTAATTCCAAGTTTCTTTTCGTGAAGGTGCTTAAAGCCGTAACCAGCTTTTGAATATGTAGAGTTCATCACTGAAATTTGATCTTCAGTATATCGGCCGCGTTTACCCATTGTAGTTGTTCCTACCTCAGGCTTAAAGTCAGTGGTCCAAACTTCGTTTTCTTGTTCTTTTGCAGTGTCTAATATGTTTTGAAGCTGAGCAGTGGCAGTTTCATCAAACGAACCTGTAAACTCTGACAAGTCAATCCTCACGCTTTCTTTACCAGGCATATTAACAATAACTTGGTTTCCAATACCAGCCTCGTCTATAGTAGCTCCAGGCGCTAGCTTTCTTAAATAAGCAGACACTTTTTCTTCTGTCATGCTAGCCAGCTCGTTAGCGGTTAAAGGTACATTAGGATCTTTTTTAGTCTTAGCGTATTCGTCGGCTTTTTCGTTGAAGTTAGGATCTTGAGAAGTTTCAGTTTCCTTAACTTCTGTAGCCTCAGTTTGATCTTGTGACTCCGAAGAACCATCGTCCGACGTTGACACCCCATCTTTTGACTCCGGAGTTGTGTCGTCCTTCGAAGTCTTTTCTTTTTTTGGTGCATATTCTGGAAAAAACTCAGGAAAAGCTTTATTAACCTTGTCGTATTTGAAGTCATTATCAACAGCGGTCTGCACGTAATCTTGTAGCACTTGCCTGTCGTAGCTTTGTAATTCTGGAAAAGCAGCTAAAACCTTATCGTAATCGTAATCATTAGAAACTGATGTAGTAACTAAGTCTTTTAGTATGTCTTGATTCATATTATTNTTTATTTTGCTAGTCTATTACTTCCTCCAGCTACAACGCTGCCTTTTATATTTGATAAGTTACCTTCTCTCTGTGCGTTCTGCACTCCAGACTCTTGCCTATAGTTTTGACCCTTAGTGTAGTTGTTATCTACTATACCCATAAAGTAGTTTGACAGTGCGTTTTTAGTTACATCAGAAGTATAAAAGTCGTCGTTAGGATTTGTCAAAGCGTTAGATATTGCTTCTGCATCCGCTTTAGATATGTTAGAGTACCAAAACTCTTCATCACCTTCTTTTTGCATTATATTCTCTGGAAGCATTTTTGCTAGGTCTTGATATTGAGAAGTTTCTAATCCTTCTGATAGATCTTGCTTGAAAGACTTGCCTCCACCCATTGGGTCGTTTATCAATGACGCTACATTATCGTCTGTTATGCTATTGTTTATTTTATTTCTAATACCTTCTTGGTCATAAAAACCATTTTTACTACCAACAGAAAGAGCGTTTTCCATGTCTTTAGATAAAGCTAGGTCAAAGTCGTTAGCTTTTAGTATTTGCATATCTGATATTTCGTCGGCTGTCATTATTTTCTTCTCACCGTTTGGTAATGTTACTTCGTGGCTTCTACTGCCATCTTCATTTTTTATTATTTTAGTTTTGTTACCTAAGAACTCAGTCATTATATATTTTTGATCCGCTGTCATTGAGCTACTAAGCATACCTTTAGTTTGGCTTTCAGACATGTCAGTTCTAGACTGTTTTAAGTTTTCTGTTTCTAGCTTATACTCGTTAACTTTAGCCATAACAGCAGCCTTCTCCTTATCTGTCGTAGCGTTTAGATATTGCTCTTTTAAACCAGCCATATCGTCGTATATACTGTCAAAGTAGTTTGGTCCAAGTGAACCTCCTAATGCTTGAACCTCTTCAGATACTTTAGAAAACTTATCTTCGGTTTCTTTATTTTTCTTTTCTTCTTCTGCTTTTAGACTCTCAGCATCGTCAATTTTATCTTGACCATACTTAGCTAGTTCGTCCATAGCTCCTTCAAAGCCTTTGTTTTCGTACTTACCTACCCCAGCGTTAGCTTTAGCAACCTCGTCCATTTGTTTTAACGTGCCTTCACTAAGTTTTCCTTTTAGCTTAGGGCCTCCTGATGTATAATCTATTGCCATTTTTTACTTATATTAATAAGGTGTACTTGGATCACCGTCCATTCCGCCTTCTCCTTGGTTCATGTAATTGTAGTCGGCTTGTGAACTGAAACCTTCTGGTAAGCCACCCGTACCACCCAACCCAGCGTTTGCCATGCCACCTACGCTACTAGCTACTCCAGATATTCCATCCCACATCTTAGCATCAGCAGCAGCTACGGCTTGTCGCTGAGCAGCCACGTCTTGTCCAGACATTCTCATTAGTGTATCAACTTTTTCAGCCTCCATGTTTCTAGACATGATGTCTCCTTGACGCTCAGCTTTTTGTATTGCTCCAGCCTCAGCTCTTTCTTTCAGCTGGTTCGCTTGTTCCTGTTTACCAATAGATATTGCTGACTTTCTAGCATTTTCAGACCCTTGGTTAGCTAATGTTTGAGCTAGCGCTGCAATACCAGATCCGCCTGCTGAACCTCTTAGATCTCCTAATATATTTGCTTGTGATTGCGCTTGCTTTTCGGCTGTGAACTGAGCCTCTTCTTGATTGACCGTTAAGTCTTCCATCGTGTTCTCAAGATTAGCGTATGGATTGCTTCTATCTAAATTTTCAAACGCTTGCTTTTGAGCGTCTAGCTCTGCTTGAGCTGTTGCTTGTGCTGCCTTAGCTTTCTTTTTTTGAATCCCACCAGATATTGCTTTTGCTCCACTGGCTACTCCAACAGCTATTGCTCCTGCTATTAAAAAACTCATTTATTTATTTTTAATGTATTCATTATACTCTTGCCAAGTATCGCAGACTATCTGCTTGTCTAATACATCTATATCCTTTGTATTGTCAGGATTTTTATGTACGTTAACAAATATTGAATCCTCGTTAGCAAAAATTACTCTTTTGCTTCCTGGTGTTGACACTGTATAACATGGGGCTACGTATTCTTCTGTAGATTCCTCTGTTACGACCGTGATGTGGCCGGTTAATAAAAACCAAACATGTAAATGTTTATGTATGGCTCCTACAAGAAAAGAGTTTTTTTGCATACTCATCTGCCTTAGATATAATTCATCTGCAAAAGTATGCTTTAGCGGAAACAAATCCGTAACTCTTCCTTTAACAATATTTACACCGTCGGCTTTATCTACTAGATACTGCTGAAGTTCTGATATTATTTCTCGAGACGTGGATACATTGTGCTCTCCACGCTTTTCGATTTCTTCTTTCATTTGATTAAATTTAACTATATATAGTATAGTTACATTCTAAGCACTTTATTTACTACTTTCAAACGCATCTACGGTGACACTAAATAGCTCAGCCTTATTTATAGAGTTATTTTTAAATTTAAACATAGCGTAGTAACCAAGCATACCTCGAGCTTGTTGGCAATTGTTTTTGCTAAACAATATAAAGGGATCTCCACAACCACCTTCTCTGTCTTTGTTACACCCTATTTCTAGTTGATTTCCATACAACTCTGTTTCACACACAATACTACTGGTAAGTAAGCCGTTAACTTGTAGGTTGTTGTTTATTGATAGTATAGGTCCTATTTCAACAACATCATCGTAGTTGATTTCAAATCCTCCATCTTCAGACGGATACACGTAGTATGCTACGTCTCCAATCTCTACTGAGTCTTGCAAGGATATTCCTGGAAAATTAATTGTTATAGTAAAGTTTGGCATTAGCTTGTTGTTATAAAATTATCTATATCTATTGTAAAGGCTTCACTTGAGGTTCCGAACTTTCTAACCCTCATAAGTCCTGTTATGCTAAGGTTTGGAGCAGAGTAAGTGGTCGTAAGACTTTCTAGTATTACGTCGTTTTCTATTAATGTTCCATCTTCAGCCAAAGAGTCTACTCTGTAAGTCTTATCATCAATTGCCGTAGGAGTTGACAAGTCATTAGCTGTTGCTCCAACACCTGGTACGGAAGCTCCTTTGCTAGTGGTAAAAGGTGTTATTGCTGCAGAACCAGATCCAAGCGCAGCTGTAAGAGTAAAAGCTCTATAGCCAGGCCTTCCGTCCATTATGGTGTAGTCTAGTGTCTCACCATTCTCTAGTGTAGTCTGGTAATCTATAAGCCCATTAAATCCAGGCGTCTTACCAGGTTGTCCAGATATAGATGCTGCTCCTCCGAAAGTCCAAACCCCTGCGTGAGCTGTTGACTTAGCTGCTAAAGTTATTGTTGTTAATACGTTTTGTCTATACCTCTTAGGGTTAGACTCTGTTGGAACTCTTTTGTCCATTATAGTTAAGCCAGTAGGTACTATGTATATTTCAAAGTCTTTTTTTGTTGACGTTGCAGGTATGTTTATTTTGTATTTTGTTTTTGTTCTTCCAGACACTAGACTATCAGCACCGTATATTCTAGCTTTAGAATCTAAGAAACCAAACTCTTGTGTTTCAAAGTCATAAAATTTTCCGTTAGAAAGATCTTTTACAACCGGGTAAAAGAAAGCGCCTACGTCGTGTGAGACTATTATCTCTTGTCGTTGAGCATTCTTGTAGTTTCCAGTTGAATCTACTTTTTCGATAGGGTAAACAAAAACGTCGCGTACAGTAGACTTAGGAGTGTGAGCATCGTGGCCGTGATCAGAAGTTAAATTTATAGACCAAATCACAAGCATTCCACCTCTATAGTTTTCGGCGTAGAAGTTTGGTCCGGGGTAAAGTGGTTCTTGTGTTGTTTGTCCTTCAATGAAAGGCCCATTAGCACCTATCGGGTCATACGTAACCGGAGAAGTCCAGCTTCCAGTGGTTCCAGGTACTGAATCTGTAAAAACACCTTGCCCTTCTCCTTGAGGGTTAAAATACAAGCCAGGTTGCCTAGCAACTAACCCCGCTGCACCTCTAGAGTATGGAGGAACTCTGTAGAATACATCAAACTTTATTTTTGTTACGTATGGATATTGACCCTCTAGCACTTCATTGTCAATTTCCAACCTACCTCCAGTTGGCCCTGGGTCAGTGTACTGTGCATTTANGCCAAGTGATTGNGCTTGGTTGTTGGTAAAATATTTGCCTGGCGCCGCTGTAAAAGTATAAGTATATATTTTGGTTCTCTCCGTATCGCGCGCTCTTAGTTTATTAAGATTAACGTCAGGCAAAAAATTGTTTGAGCCTTGAAAAGTTGTTATTGGAGCATGACCAAACTCGGGACTACTGTAATGAACTATATTTATATCTTGATTGCTACTGGTGTAAAAAGCGTTTGGAATATTGACCATAGGGTTTGCAAACCCAGCTAGATCTCGAACCCAAGGGTCTGGGTTACTAACACCACTCTTTGCAGTTCCAATGTTTGCTGGATCTGCTACTTCAAATTCTATAGTGTAGTCATCTCCAGCGTTAATGTTGGCAAGCTGGCCATATTGACCTTGAGCTCCAGCCGCTTGGCTTGCCCCGTTTATAATATGATTTCTAATACCCCAACCAAAGGCTTCATCTGGCTCAACGTTTGGCAGTTGACAAGAACCATCGTCCACCGTTGCGAGTTCGTTATAGTTTAAAGCTTCTGGATTTGTACATCCAAGTACGTCTACCTGCGCGTACTCACAAGAACCATCATCCGTAGTAGCCAAAGGGTCGTAGTTAGTAGCATTTATATCTGTACAGCCAGGTCTTTTAAAAAAACAAGAACCATCATCAGTGTTTGCCTCAGGATTATAGTTTAAAGCGGTTGAGTCAGTGCAACCAAAAACCTGTGGTATTACCCTATCAATATCTAAAAATAAATCTGTAGTAGCACCAGTCATTGTAAAAGCAGAGTACTGTACGTTTACAAGTACAGAATTAGCTTGTTGCTCAAAAGAAACAAAGTTTATGTTGTTGCTTTTGTTTGCCCCATTACCACCTACAGAAAACTCATTAGCTAATATATTGCTTCCATCTGTAGAGCTTATAACCAACACTCCAGATCCACCTGGAACTAAATCTCCAACTAGCGCACTTATTTCAAAATCTGTTATAACACAACCTTGTATTGCCATTTTTTTTATTAATTAATCCCAGCCAAATGCGCCAGATTCTTTTATAAATATTCTTTTTGGTAAAGGTGCAACTGAGTTAGGATTACTGTGCTCTAACGAACCAATACCTATACCCTGCACTGTAAAGTCGCTTTCGTCTAAGTTTTCTAAATTAGTGCACTCTCCTGCTATGTAGTTAAACCATTTTCCTTCTTTGTTTAAAAACTCTCTTACTTTTCCATTTTCTAAATCTGTCTCAGCATAATCAACAAACCATCCTGTTTTTTGGTTAAGGTTGTAAAATTCCTCGTCTGTATAGTTAATACCATCTAGAGTCACTGTAGAAAACTTGTCTATCTTAGACTGAGATCCTTCGTACTTTATTGTTTGAAAGTTTTTTACTGAGCTAGCTGCGTCGTTAAATATTACACTAACGGAAGAAAACTCGTTTACACCTGGATTTATTCCGTGAAACTTATTTCTAATAGGGTTTAAATGATGCTGCCATAAAGATCCACCTTTAAAAGTGTAGTATTGATTGTTTACGCCCACTGCTGATTCGTAGGTAAAAGACTTGAAGCTTACCCATCCTTTAGCTCGTTCGCTGTAACTAACTGTTATAGGGCTAAACAAAGTGTTTTTGTTTATTCCTGTTATTAACTCTTGGTAGCCAGCTAGCCCGTGTCTACGTAAACTAGTAATACACACGTTGTACAGGCCTTTTCTAGGGTTAAAAGATCCAAGCAACTTTATACTAGGTATGTTACTAAATGTGTCTGTAAAGTAACCAGACATACCATAACTAGATATTTCTGTTATACCATCCTTAGAAAGTCTTAAAACAGCTCCTCTTTGCGTATCTGTAAAGTAACATCTGTATTCGTCAGCAGCAAAGCTTTCTGGGTTTGTAGATATACCATAGTCTCCTGAAAACGGACTAGCTGATCCTAGTACTTTGCTTGTAGCAGTTACATTGCTATTTCCGTCAGCGTTAAACAAAGCATCTTTTTGAGATAAGACTTTTAACACTTTGTCCTCACAGAACACAACTACGTCTCCTTGTCTAGAAAATAGTTTTTGAATACTACCGTTATCTGGATTTAAGTCTTTAGTTATAGGCTCTGCTTGTATAAATTGATTAAATCTATTTACCCCAGATTTAGAGTTGTATATTCCAGAGAATATTAAACCTGTTTTTCTTCGCTCTTCTTTATATTGCTCAGCAATAGTTGTCGATGCTTTAACTCCATTTTGTATTGTAGGCGCATTAAAGTCATCTCTTATTCTATCTGACTCAACACCATTACCAAAGCTATAACAATTAAACCAAGGTATTTTTATTTTAGAGTTGTGTATATTACCATTAACAATAATAAAAGAATCTCCATCAACGTGGTTTTGCTCTACTAGTAATTGTATAGATCCGCCCCATCCGTCTCCTATTGTTACATATTGCCCGGAAACAACGCCAACACCATTAGCGTCTAATAGTTCTGAACTTAGTAGTATTTTTACTTGATTAACGTTCGAAGTAAAATCGTACCCCGTAATTGTGTGTGTGACTAATCCTTCTTCATCAACAATCTCTTCGTCAGCGGCGTATTGTATTGGAGCGCCTATAATAGCTAGTGTTTCGTCGTTGTCTAAGCTTAGCGATACAGGATACGCTCTACTAACCTCATAGTATATGTCTAATCCAATATCTTCTTTTGGATAAGTTTCAAATATAGCAGGGTTTTCAGAAGAAAAACCACTGTCTTCACTTGAGTAAGGCCCCATTATCTCAAGTGTAGTTTTCATTGAAAGATCGTGGGCTAACAAGGTTCTTACATCAAATATATTCTTGTCGGCTTTGATCGTGAATTTATTTCTTCTATTAAAACTTTGCCAATAAGGCTCTCTATTTCCAAGAGCAAAGGCAGCATCGGATCTTTGGGAGTTTATTATACCTCTATGCTCTACGAACCCTGTAGTCTTGCATATAGTTCTATCTGGGTCTTGCCTCCATCTCCATCTAACACCTGTTTCTTTTATTAAAGTAAAGAAATCTATTGAGTTAGTCATGCGTGGAGATTGGGCTGTGTGAGATGAAAAGTATTTTGTTATCTCTGGCCCATAGTCATCAAAGCTACCATTTTCGCCTAATGCGTTTTCCCAGTGGTCTGCGTCATAGTCATCATGCAACCCACCTACTGAAGATAGGTCCATGTAGATTCCATCTATTCCTCTAGATCCGTTTTGAGCCCAATCTACAGCGTCAAATTGGTGAGGTGCTCCAGCATCAGCAAAATTTCCATCGTCAAAGTCATTGCTTGAGTTAATGCCCGTGTGCCCATACCAACTTGCTTTTGATCCTCCCTGGTTATTACCAAAAACATTTGTTCCTCCGTCTCCACTCCATAAGCATACTTCTCTGTTAAAGAATTGCAGTTGATCTGAGAAGAAACAGGGCGCCGTGTGAAATTTTTCATAGTTTTCATCATCAAAGCCTCCAAAGTGGCTTCCTTCACTATTCTTCCAAGAAACAGCCCAAGCATCGTCAATAAAAATAACAGGGCCACCCCTACCTAGTTCGCTTACCACATATTGATTCCAGAAGCGCTCAGCGCTCAATCCTTTGGCTATAGGATTGTTTTGATTTAGGTTAACATCGAAGTTGTTATCAATATGGCCAGATTCATCCCACTCGTATGGAGTTCCATCTGTTTCATAACCAAAAGGATGTAGGTGTGTTGTGAGAGGTGAGCCTATAGCTCTAGCAAAATATTCACTAGCAACGTTAAATGTCCAATCGTTATTAGTTGCGTTAACTATTCCGCCGCTTCCACCTGTGTCATGCACGTATGTATGTAGGTATCTAATGTCCATACCCTTTACAACCACAAGGTTGTCGTCGTCAGTAAGCATAAGATGCTCTTCTGCTATTCTGTCTTTGAATATCTTAACAAAAAATCTACCGTCAAACTCAGGTTTGTTAACAAACTCGTCTCTAGTTATTTGAATCTGAAGGTTGTTCACTCTAGTACCAAAACTATCATTAGTTGAAGCAAAGTTTACATCTGGGCCAAAAGTTTCTGCTACTTGTATTTTATAGCCATCGTTGTTGCCGCCAAAAAAACTTCCTAAAGATATACTAGTTATTTTATACCATTCGCTTCTTTCACCTTGTATATTTCTAATTTTCAAGCTACACTCAGAAGCTTTAGATATAACGTGGCTTTCGTCAAAAACACTTTCAAACTCAGNCTTNTCTACTGTGATAAAGTTGTAGTCTACAAAAGGAAATCCTTCAGCAGAAGTTCCAATTAAAGTGTTGCCAACGTTATTCTTTAAAATACCTTGGTTTTTTCTATCTATTTTTATGTACTGTGGAGCTTCGTTTTCAATAGCAAGTATTTTGTATCTTGCTTTTTCTAGTATAGCCGTATCGGTATCATGTCCTTTTTTAAGTTCTAAGAAAGTATCTATGTCTACCTTATTTCTATCTGACGAAGGAAATGAAATCCATAAGTTACCATCTTCAGCGTTATACCAGCGATCCATTGCCATGTTGTAATACTCGTTAGAAGTTTCTTTTATAAAAAACTTAAACGATCTAGCCCAATCAGGAGCGTTGTTTGCTATTGTTGTTGTTAAACTACTATGCGATGCACAATGCTCTTTTGGTATTATAACAGAACCTTTTGTTTTATCTGCTAGAACAGGAGTTTCTCTTCCGTGCTTGTCAGCATAGACAACACCTATTTGATATGTTCTGTTTGTTTTTAAAGATTTTAAAGCTCTACCTATTGGCGTATTATCTTGCTCGTAGGTTTTTGCTTCGTACGTAACGTTTAGATCTGGCGTTATTAATTCGTCGCCTCTTTTTAAATCGTAGTTCTGTAGGTAGTTTCCATATATAACTCTGTTAGCTGATACCTCTTGAGACTTAGCACTTCTTGGAACATTATCCCAAGGTCTAAGTAGTTGGTTGGAAGGAACAATAGCATGTATAAGCTCAGATTCTATATTTAAACTACCTCTTGATGCCGTGCTTTCAAAGTCTACGTCTGCAGGCCATAATTCATTGCCATCGTTTGGAAGTATTGTCTTAACAGTGTATATAACACTTGATTTATCTTCTTTGTATAATATGTCTATTTCACTAACGTCTTGAGGTCTATTATCAGGATTTGGCACGTAGTTTTGCACTTTCAAGCTTCTAATTCTATTAGCCATAGCTAAGTTGTATCCTTCTTTAGGATTGTAAGAATAAGGTCCTGGTAGAAATGCTACTTCAGAAAAAGGAGAGAAAGCGGAATATTGACCGTCTACGTATTTGTATCTGTATCCAAACCTAGGAAACTTAAACTCAAACATTGCTTCCTCTTGTTGAAGCAAGGCGTAGAACGTAGAGCTACTAGACATTTCGCTGCTTATAGATTCTACGATAACAGTCCAGTTAACTCCTTCTCCATCAACAACTCTAAGTCTAACATCACTATCAGTAAAGCTTAGCGGATCTTGATCTAAGTCTTGGGTTAATACTACAAAATCTCCGGCTAACCATGCTACTGGTTCAGACACTGTTATGTTAAGTTGAGATTGGGTTGGTATTGGATCACCGCTGTTGTTTAAAAATGCATCACTAATAAGAGTGCTGTCAACCCTAAGATCTCTTGATTGAGTTGTAGAAGACATTTTTAGTGTAGGAGGAGTGAGAGGTTTTCTTTTTACTGTTGTTACGTTTTCCTCTTTACAATAAACTGGAGATGCAGGAAACTCGTGATCGCTCACTATTTCAAATCCATCGTTAATAAAAGAACCATCTTGTCTTCTGTTAACTAGCCTAGTGTTGACCGGGTTGTTTGAAAATCCAACAGAGTTTAGACTCATAGATTTTGAGTCAGTACCTAGTATAGATCTTTTTATATTAATTGTTTTTGGCTCACTAAATCCATCGGTAAACATAAGTAAGTCGTCTACTATGTTTATTCCAGTTATAATATTTGATTGGTTAAAGTTGAGCAGTCTGTTTTTTCTAAAAGTAAAAATGTCACCGTTTTGAAATCCAGACACGGGTGTTTCTAGCGTTATGGAATTAGGATGATCTTCGCTAAGATCAGCCGTAAGAGTGTGAGCAACCACAGAGCCAAGCGCTTCCATGCCAGGAAATATAAACTCAGTAGAGTTGCATGCTAAAGTTAAAGCTCCTGCTGGATCACCATTGACTTGCACTGTCGTCAAGTATGTATCAACAAAAACATAAGTGTACAGCGACTGATCTATATCATATTTTATTATGTAATCAGACTCGCTGTAAAAAGATCGAGCTAACGCATCATAATACTCTTTGCCGCCAGAAATTAAATAATATATACAGTTCTCTTCGTTGTTAACTATAGATCCAACGCACGAGCTGTCTTTTGGTACTAGCTTTATAGTTTTTTCTACGTTACCAAGAAGTGTTTGAACCGACCCTTGATCAGAATCTTCTGAGCTAAGAATCTCTACGTTTAAAGCGTCTCTATATTCGCCTAGCGGAACAACTCTTTCGTCAACGTCTTTATTCATCTTGCCTTTGGCAAAATTCTTACTGAACTCTGGCATACTTTAGTGTTTAATCCACTTAGACTTGTTTCTCATTATCTGAGCAAGCTCTTGTGATTTGTAGTTAGATAATCTTATTTTTGCTTTTCGCATTTCTGCAAACCTTTCTTTCTTTAGCATTTGAACTGATGCTGGTGAGTAGTTTGAACCAGTAGATACTATAGCGTAGGCAACAGACTTGTACCAAGCTTCTTCAGCGAACTTGTGTATTACAGAATCTCCATCGTCAGCTAGACCATCAGTTATGTAATCTAAAACTATAGTTTGACCTATTAAGCTTGGCCCAAAGTATAACCTACCCTTTGCGTAATCAAAATAAAAAGAACCATTAGCGTTGGCCATCGATGGTTGTAATCCGTATCTTTGACCTTCAGCTAAGTTGTTAAAGCTATTGTTGCTTTCTAGCTCTGAATTACTAGTGTTGTTAGTTTGAGAATTAGAAAAGTTTTGGGTTGTTTTTGGATCTTCTTCTTCTAAGCCGGCGGTGATAATTCCACCAGCGAGTAAGTTGTACTCTTGAGTTTCAAACCAGTTGTCAAGGTCACGTTCATCATTGTTGCTCTCTTTAACTTTCCATCTTGTAGGGTTTTGAGTGTCTTTAGTTGGATACAAAGGCCTTTTAATACCATTAGCATCACTAACAAACACATGGGTGTACCCTACAAAATCATGGGGCATTATCATGTACATTCTGTTATCAAGCTCAAACTCTAAAGTTTTCTTAGATCTAAGAGTGTCATAGTTCATTTCCTGCAAAGCTCTTCTCCCAAAAAAGAAAACATCTTGTCTACTAGCTTTTGATATTAGCTTATTCTCTCCAACATACATAGCTAAAAAAGTGTTGACCAAGTCGTTTATACTTTGGTACTGATAACCTCCACCGTTTTCGCTTGCATAATAGTTGCTTATACTTCCGTTGTTATACTCTGCCATTATTGTTTCTCTGTATTACTTTGTTCAACTGATTCAGTTTTAGCGTAACTAGACAGGCCAGTTTTATTTATAACAACTCCAGCTAACTCTAATATTCTAAACACCAGTGTCGTTTCTTCTGAAGGGTGTAAATCAAAGTTAGTAGCAGTGTTAGCGTTGTATAGCGCTTTTTCGTTTACAACAACATAACCCCAATTGACTTTTTTAGGCATTCTTATGTATTCAATAAATACATTTTGTGTCCAAAGATTAGGGTCAAAAACTCTCATGAAGTTGTCTGAAGTAATGTTTGCTAGTCCTTCATCAATATTTGGAGGGCTTTCTCTTAAGTATATTGGATTATCCGATGCAACTCTAGCTGCATATACTCCATTGTTATAATTTCTAAACTGTTTAGACGTTACCTGCTGTGCGGCGGTTCCACCGTAATTCATTGTAACTTGCTCTAACCTATACATTTCAAGACTACTAGGAAGAAGATGTCCTCCTTTAGGAAAAGCAGCTAAATTTTCTGTTACGTGAAATCTACTTATTTTGTCTTGTATGTAGTCTAGTGAATCTGACGAAGCAGAACTGTTTCCAGGGTTTCTTAAGTATTGATTTTGGTGATGGAAATATTCTTCGAATATACCCATTAGAGCTTGGTTGGCAAGCAGGTTGAATTCTTGAGGTGTTATATAACCTCTTTGTTCTTTGTTTGATAACGCTAAGACGCGTTGATATACAGTATCTACACTTACCATCTAATTATTTTTATAAGTTAAAGTAACCACCCCATTGCAGAGTGGCTACTCTACTTATAAAGTAATTACATGTTTAAACGCTTTTCAATGTTGGAATAGATCTCCATACCTTCATCTGTTTTGAACCAAGCGGCTAAAGCAGAATATGGGTGTTCATCAAAAGGAACTGTCATTAATTTTCTACCGTTAGTAACCCAAGAAAAAGTTCTTTGGTCAGTTGATAGTTCAATGATACGAGCTTCAGTAGCCTTGATACCAAAGTTTCTTAACTCTACATTATCATCTTCTAGTAACTCTAAGAATAAGTAAGGATTTCTTTTTGCAAATACTAAGCAATCTCGCTTAAGCTCCTTAGAACTCATGTCTGATACCTTAGATCCTAACTCTACTCTCATTATAGCTTCCATCTTATCTATATCTAAAGATCTAGCCAATATTAAAGCATCTGCTTCCATCTCTAGTACATCAAGTTGTGACTCTGCTACTTTAGTAGGTTTGTACTCGTAGAATAAAACATCAGCTAAAGGATGGTATATAGATAAGAACTTTTGCAGCATCACTTTGTTTTTAGGAACGTATAGTGCTCCGTTTCTAAACATGATATGAGAAAGTCTTTGATCTCCTTGCATCTCATCTACAAATGGAGTTCTTTGGTTCTCACAATACTTGATCTCTCTTTCGTATCCTTTTTCTTTATCAAAAAAGTATAATCCAGAAGATTTTATAGAATAAGATAGTGCAGTTCTGTGTCTTGTTAAATAGTAAACCCTGTCTTTAACTTCCCAGTCGGGTTTTTTAGGTTCAGTTTTTTTAGGTTTTGGTGCTTCAACAACTGGTGTTTCAACAACCGGTACCTCTACCTCTTGTTTTGGTGCAGCTTTTGCTGCGGTTTGCTTTTTAGCCATAATAATATAAAATATAAAAAATTAAAAAAAAAAGATCGGAGCCGAAGCCCCGACCTTAGTAATATTGCTTACTTCATTAACATGAAGTTGTTAGCACCTTGAACAACTAAACATCTTTCAGATAGATAGTTAACTTGCATTGCATCAAGATCAGAAGTAACGTTTCCGCCTACAGATCCAGTAATCCAAGTTTTCATTTTTCTATCATCCATTTGAGAGGCTCTGTAACGCACGTGTAAGAACGGACGTTTCAAGTTTCTACCTAGTGATTGGTCATACACAGTAGATACACCAGCCGGTATAATCATACCACGGATAGCATCAGACGTAGCAGCTTCGTTGATTGATCCACGAGTAGCTTTGTCGTTTAAGTATCTGAAGTCAGACTTGTAAAAGTCATAAGAACCTCTTCTGAATCCAGAGAAACCTAAGTTTAATGCCATATCTTCAGAGTTGTTGAATACTCCGTAAGAAGTACCACCAGCACCATAAGAATTCATAGAAGCTAACATGTCATCCATTGCTAAACTAGTAGCTCTGTTTACAAACATCATGTTTTCTTCGATAGCACCTTGCTTGTCAAATTCAGCTAGAATAGCATCAAACTCAGCTAAATCAGTAGCAGCGTTAACACCAGTAACACCAGAAGTTAAGTTACCTCTAGAAGTAATAGCAGCGAATAAACCTTCAGTACCTGAATTAGCACCAAGCCCAGCAGAGTTGTAAGCAGCGTCATCAGTACCACCAGCATTAACAATGTGAGAATTTGCGTTAGTCTTTTCAGCTTCTAACATAGTCATCTCTAGGTAGTCAGAAAAACGAGAGCGAGTATCGCCTTCAGCTTTCAAATACCATAAGTAACCATTCTGTCCATCTTCACCAGAAATTTCAACCCAACCAATTTGAGACACATCAGATCCAGAGATCTCGTAGTAGTCCTTCATGATAATTGGCTTGTTGTTGTAAGATTTGTGAGTAGGCTTAACTGTTTTTGGGCCAGCAGCAGCGCTACCACCTTGTCCAACAGTTCCTTTAGCAAACTCAGATCCAATCACTAATAAAGTAGCAGATAAATTATCGTCAGCTACGTCCGTAAAGTCGTCACCGTGCTCAGCGCCATAAGGCTGGCAAGTAATAACTTCATTTGCTATTAATGTAACGTGACATTTAATAGCTCTACCAGCTACAGCTACGATAACCATATCGTTAACTCTAACTCCGTGATCAGCGATAGTAAACCCGTCGCCTGATACGTTTCCGTCAATGTCAGAAACAACAGTGAATAAACTCACATCTGTGTTGTAAGTACCTTTGTAAGAAAGGTGTAATCTACCTTGCTCAGACCAGATAACTTGGTCAGAAGTCATTGCCTCTTCAGCTCCAACTTGTGATAAAAATCCAGAAATTGTTCTGTTACCGAAAACTTCTGCTTCAGACTCCATTAAGTCTGGTAAGTATTGCTGACCCCAATCGTTGCCGGCACCACTTGTAAAATCAATGTAGTTGGAAGATAGAGTCTGCTTTTGTGGAGCAGCAACACTATTTAACAACGGTCCATTTGTAATTGCCATAATAAATATGTTTTTAAGTTATAGAAAGAAAACTATTTTCTTCCTTTTTTAATTCTAACTTTAAAATCTGATGATGAATCTCCATTTAAAACCTTGAACTTAGTTCCTCCGATATTAACTTCGTTATGTGCTTTTCTAGCGTCCATATTGATGTTCTTCGCTTTGGCTACAGATGATTTTAAAGCATCTGCTTTTCCTTGTTCGTAAAAATGTTGAGCAACAGCGTCCGCGTTCATAGCTGTGTATAAACTCTTGTGATAACCACTAGCATCTTCCATAGCACCATCTTCGTTCAAAAACCTTTTGACAAAGTTGTTTATGTCTGCTTGATCATTCTTAACGCTGTCTTTGTCTTTGACATTAAACCTAAATTTCTTGTCTCCAACGCTGTAGTCAAAACCTTTGAACTCCTCGCTGAAAACTTCGTTAGTTTTCTTGTCAAATACATTTTTCACCTTCGCAAACCTTTTGGTGCTTGCTTCAGACTCTTTGTTATAACGATTGAAAAAATCCATAGCTTTCTTAGCCTCTGGCGTTAACCTAGACCCTGCTTTGATTTCCTCATAATATTTAGACTTTTGCCCGTCTAAGTAGGCTTTCGCTTCGGCAACTTGCTCTTTTAAAGCGATTTTCTTTTTTCTTATTTCTTTTTCTTCATCTAGCTCTTCGTCAAAAGAAAAGCTTTCATCCATTAAAAACTTTATTTCGTCGCTGTCAAGATGAGGTTTAGTAGTCTTGTAATACTCTTGCAAGGCTGTAAGATTATCCATCTCACTTACATCCTTGTTTAGTTTTACATAGTCTTCTAGACTTCCGCCAGTTTCGTTCATAAACTCTACCAGCTTATCTACGCTAGCTGGAAGTTCTACGCTAGCTTCAGGTTCAGCTAAAGTCTCACTAACTACTTCAACAACCTCTTCGTCAGTTATCTCTTCTAGTGCTGGAGTTTCTTGTGCTTCAACTTCCTCTTGTACTTCTTCTTGTTCTGATGTGGCATTGGTAGTTTCATCGCTTCCAACCACTCCTGTCTCGTCAACTGCGTCATCTTTAATTTCATCAGCTTTACTCATATCAACCTTGTTAATAGTTTCGTCTGGTTTTTTAGGCGATGACATACTAACTTTAGCTACGTTTTCTTCTTGCACCTCTGGTGCCTCTTGTTTTTCTTCACTCATAATATAATATAATAATTGGTTTAAAACTTATTCATATTCAAGCCGTCACCTAGTACATCATTACCTGATGACTCGAATCTTTTACCTTTCTGCTTGCTTGATTCTACTCTTTCTTTTCTCTGGCCTTCTTTTTCAGATCTAACATCTTGACGCTGCTCAGACTTTTCAGTGTCCTCCCTATCCATTTCTCTCATTTTCATATTCAACGAAAACTCTTTGTCCATTAGCCTTTCTTTAATAGAAGCCTCTTGTTCTAGTGCCTTAGCCTTAAACTCTGCTTTAGCTTGTTCTAGTTGAGTTTGCATTTGAGTTACAGCTTGTTGTTTCTGCATTTCAGCTTGGGCCTGCGCTTGTGCGGTTTGCTGCTGAGCTTGTTGCTGGGCCGCTATGTTTTGTTGTTGCATAGCTTGCTCTTCTTGCATTTTCTTTTTCTCTCTAATTTTAAGAAGCTCATTTGCTAATCTTATGTTCTTTATGTTTCTAAGGTCTATAGCGTCAGAAAGCTTAATTAGCTTCTGAGTTAATGCCATTTGTATGTTGTTTTCTAGCAAAGCTTTCTCTTCTTCGTCAGGTGCTAGTTCTATGAATATACCAAAGTCATACAAGTGTAGCTCTGACATTTCTTCTAACGTAGCAACGTTGTGAGTTCCTATAGCCTGCAAAAATGCGTCTCGTGTTGGAGAATATTCTATTATATCAGATATTCTCAA
>JGI24005J15628_10000451_pt1 | contig 23846 bp, 32 predicted proteins | sample LinPmetageLP40_FD_15628 | JGI IMG/M metagenome (IMG submission 15628)
AGGGGTCAGTAAACTATGGGATTGCATTACTACAGGATTACACTCTTATTATAGACCCAACCTCAACTAACATCATTAAGGAGCTAAATAACTACCAATGGTCTGATACTAAGTCAGAGACTCCTTTACAGAATGGTTATGACCACCAATTAGATGCGCTTAGATATGCTGTTTCCTATCAATTAGCTAATCCCAATCGTGGTAAGTATTACATAGGATAATGGAAAAGAAACTCGCTAACATACCACACGATAAGCTTCTGCACTTCTTTTACGGTGCTATTATATCTTTTATCTTAGGTCTATTCATACCTCAGCTATACGTTATACTAACTGTTCTGCTTATTGCGGCAGCTAAAGAGCTATATGACCTATTCATTAAGCGTACTAAAATAGACTATTTAGACATAGTTTTTACTCTTATTCCTGCTTTTCTTATTTAGAATCAATATAAATAATACCCATTCTACAGAGTAGCTGAAAGTTTTTTTAAAAAAAATGCAAAAAAGTTTTGGTAGTTTGTAAATGTGTCGTATATTTGTACCAACAAAACGAAACAACAATGACAACAACAACTATAACTAAAGAAACAAGAAACATCAAATCAGTACAGCTCCTTAGCTTTGGAACTTCAAGAACTGATGTATTTGTAGACAGCAAGAAAGTATCTAACAACGCTAGAAAAGAAGCTCTAATCGCTTTAGAAGGAAACGACGTTAAGACTACTACAAGCGTAAAGACTTATGATGTAGACTTCAACTTACTAAACGAGGACATCAAAGTAGAGCAGAGTGAGTATATGAACTTAGTTCGCCAAGCAATTCAAGGATACATAAACAGATAAAACTAACGGGGAGTGTAAAAGCTCCCCTTTAAAGCAATAAAAATGACTAGAGATTCATATACATACGATTGGGACTACGAAGTAAGCTATGCTTACGAGCTAGGCTACTCAGGTAGTAATAGAGCCCCTGAAGAGCACGAGATACAAGTTATATCCATTTGGGATAACTACGACAATAAGCCCGTTACAGGCTACGAGTTCAACTCAATGCTCGGTAGCGTAGAGGAAGAAATTAACGACTATTTAAATAATTTATAATGGCACTAGAAGTAATGATAGTAAACGGAGACAGATACGTTCTAAACGTAGACTCCAAGCACGTAGATAAGACAGCAGATGAGATTATATCTCAGTACCCACAAGAGCCTACGCTTGAATGGGATGAGGTTAGAGACATCGATTTAACAACTAATACACACCCTTGGGATGAGTAGACTATATAAACAGTACAAAGAACAAAAAGAGACTATGGAGTATCAATATGCAAGAATCAAAGCCTTAGAGGACAAGGTAAGGCAACTAGAGGCACAAAACAAAGACCTCAACTATATACTAACATTAACAGAAACAGAACTATGCGAAAAGAAGCAATCATTGAAACAGGCGTTCGACTATTCGGGGGCTTTATAGTATGGCTAACGATGTTTAGTTTAACCTATATAATTCAGAACGTATGAGAATCACTAGAAACAAAATGCTAATCCGCAAGTACATAGACCAACTATCTAGAGATGCTCACGATTCAAATAAGAGGATTGAGAACCTTAGAATAGCTCAGAGATTAGTAAATATACTAGAGGAGGAGGCACAGCTCCCTTCTGTTATGCTAAAATAATTAAAAAAAAATAAAAAAAAAGTAAAAAAAGTTTGGTGGTTTGTAAATAAGTTGTATATTTGTAGTGTTAAACAAATAAAACAAAACAAAATGAAAGCAACTCTAAAATTTTCAAACTACAAACAAGCAGATGACTTCGCAATAGCTTACAAGTTTCACACCTTGAGCAGCCCTATAGTATCTGAGGAAGGTTTAGAAGGAGTCACAAGCGTAACAATATACAATATAGATGAAGATTCTAAGTCTTTTATAGATAATTACATAACTAAATTAAACAAATAAGCTATGAACAAAATACTTATATACTTCAACCTCATCCCTTACAAGGTAGTAGAGCTACCTACAGGGTTAATCGTAGAACACTACAGAAACGGTAAAATGATTGCCAACAAAAGAGCTAAGTAATGACAGAAGGACAAAAGGCTATGTCTTGGGCTCTTAGGACTCACGCTCTTACTGTTTATCCTGTATTGTCTAATCAGACCTACAAGACTAAGAACAGGCTCAATAAGACTATTACTAAGTACAAATGTAGATTGATTGTGCGGATAGGAAACTCAGAGCATAAAGGCAAAGAGCAGTATAAACAGGATTCGGAAATGACCGATAAAATCTACGAGATATATTTACACTATTATAATAAACGAAAACGATGAGAACAAAATACGAACAAAGAAAAAAGCAGTTAAAAGAATTACATTTCAGCGACAGATTGGCTCTAATGGCCACAGGGATATTACTAGTAGCTCCCTATCTATTAGCGTATAAAACAGGATTTATACTAATGGCTGTCGGATTGGGAATGTTAACGCCGCAAGTTTATAGAGCGAAGCAGTACAATCTAGTATTACTCAATGCAGTATCTTTTATAGGGTACACTCTACAGGCTACAGGGGTGTTATAATCACATTTGTTTTGTTTTGTAAACAATTAGCTCCCTTCGGGGGGCTTTTTGTGTTACTACTACATCTATAGCGTGTTTTTAAATAAACAAGCTATGAAGCTGCAAATCCCTACATTATTAAACGATATTACAGTAAGCGAATATCTTAAGTTCATTGAAGTAAACAAAGAAGATGCTGATGAGGAGTTCTTAATACATAAGACTATTTCAATCTTCTGCGGGATAAGTATGAAGGATGTACTAACAATAGACGCTCAGGAGGCTCAAGATATAGCTTTAGAGATATATGCAGTACTGAATCAAAAGGCTAGTTTTGTAGACAGATTCGAGTTAAATGGCGTTAAATACGGCTTTATACCTAATCTAGAAGACCTCAGCTTAGGAGAGTATATTGACTTAGAGACGTACTTAAAAGACCAAAAGAATCTACATAAGGTTGCTGCGGTTATGTACAGACCTATTATAAAGCAATATAAAGAGCTCTACGACATTGAATCATACAACTCTGACCTAAAGGCTCAGGAGGTAATGAAACAAGCTCCGATAGGGATAATATCTCAGGCGGTGGTTTTTTTTTACAATATCGCGAACGAATTACTAAGGGATTCTCCTCGTTATTTGGAGAAGGAGGTGAAGACGGCTCAGGAGACTATTCAGCAGGAGGTCAATTCGCAGCTAAATACGGGTGGTTTAATTCCATCCACATACTTAGCAAAGGTTATGTTGGAAACTTCGAAGCTGTAACTAAAATGAATTTATTAACTGCTTTAACGTGGTTAGAATACGAGTCAGAAAAGGCTCAAATAGAAAACAAAAAAAGATAATAAAATGGAATTTACAAGAGAACAATCAGACGCTTTAATTAAGTTTTTAAATAATAACGACGCTATGCATTCTTTGGGTGAGGACTACAACTCAATAATGAAGTCAATAGAGTCTAATACTATGAAAGAGACTGCTTTTAACTTAAACGGTGAGCAAACAGATGACATTAAAGAGGTCTACGCTTATATGATGAGAAACGGATTAACTAGGTTAGACAGTTTAAAGAGTCTAGATAAAAAATCTAAAAAATAACAATATGAACTCTCTATTTGCACTGACAGACGCTATAAAGCAAGAATTAGACTCTAACGTACTATTAAACTCTGTATCTTACGGGGATGTAGACGAAATAGAGCTACTTAAGACTAATAAGTATCCACTAGCTCACGTTGGAATTAGTACAGGTACTATCTCTGATTCAACCTCAACTATCGAGATGAGTGTCATATTTATTCAGCAGGTTGATGAGGTTAAGACTCAGGAGGACTCTTTTAATGATTCTGAGCTATATGCTCAAAACAATATGTTAGCAGCAGCTACAAGGCTTGTACAGGTCCTTAAACGTGGTGATTTATACGCTCAAGGCTTTCAACTAGAGGATGACGCTACAGTTGACTTCTTTGGTGACAGATTTACTGACAAAGTTGCAGGTGTGACTGTAGATATGACAGTAACTATTAAAAATAGCGTGTCAGTATGCTAAGAATCAGTACTACATATCCATTAGCAAACAAACTACTCAAAACTTGGGGNAAATACGTTATTCAGCAAGGTCGAAGCATCTTAGCTAAACAGAATAGCTCTAAGGACGGTTTGTACAGAAAAATGAAGTATGTAATACAGTCTAAAATGAATAGAAACCTTAAGGGCCGCTTCACAGGTGGTTCTACATTACCTCAGCTCTCTTTTGTTCATCCTGCTTATGGTGAATTTGTTGATAAGGGTGTTAGGGGTACTAATCCTAATAAAGAGGATTACGTTGCGAATGGTGAATACTCATTTAAAAATAAAAAGAAATCTATAAAGGTTAAAGGCAATAGCTCACTAGCAGCTTGGGCTGAGAAAAGAGGCTTAAATAAGTGGGCTGTAGCTAAGGCAGTACATCAAAGAGGTATTAAGAGAAGTTTATTCTTTACTAAGCCATTTGAAAGACGCTATGCTAAGTATATAGCATTATATCACAAAGCGGTTGCTGACGATATTGCAAACAACATATCAAATCAAATAAGAAAACGAATTAAAGCACAAAAAATAAAGTAATGTATAGATTAATAAACACAAGAAGTCCGTTCTACCTTCAATTCACCTCAGCAGGTAATGAGCCCGAATCAACTAACTTAATGGGCTACACTGAAAAGTTTAACGAATGGGGAGGTTTAAATTACTCGACATCTGCAGATGTGACTACTTATGCGGGTCAACCATTATACGCGCCCGACGGAACTCAGACGGCTGATTTAATCACTAGAACGACAACATCGGCTAGTTATGCGTCTAAGGCTGCGCCAAAAGGAAACTCATTAGCTCAAGAATATACTCTTTCTGTATTTGTGAAAAGAGGGACTTCTAGATATGTTTCACTCAGAGCTCAGGGATTATACCCTGACAGGATAGATACTCAGTACGATTTTGAGACTATGCAGTTTTCAGTTGTTAGCAATTACAATACAGATATTGATTATATATCTAGCCACGTTGAACAATATAACGGTTGGACTAGGATAGGTATAACTGTTTTATCTGATACTCACACATCAATAACGATGAGCTTATCACCAAAAGAAGACGCCAACGGAGGTACTGATTCGAATGACTCAAGTAGCTCTGCGAGTGTTTTTCTTTGGGGTGCTCAGGTTGAGGAAGGGTCAGCAATGACCTCGTATATAAGTAACTCTTTTAGTGCTCAGGGAACTAGAGCTGAATCCACATCATTTAATGAGCAGGACGTCACGCTAAGCCTGTCTATATATACAGGGGCCTTTACGCTTAATCCAACAGAAACAACGTACACCCTAGTTAAGAGTCCTACAAACGGTTTAACTACATTTGAATTTAGTGAGTTAATTAGAGACTATATTGAGCAAAATAGCAATGTGTCTGATGGCTCTGTATGGGTTAGAGCTACGATGTCTGACGGTGTTCAATTTGACAGAGAATACGACTTCTTGGCTACAGAGGGCTATAATACAAGAGTGGACGGTGTTCAGACTATCTATAATACTAATTTTCAGGCTAAATTAATGCAAACTAATACAGATGTAGTAATCCCTGAAGGAATGACTTTAAACGTGTCTGTTTACGCTAATCAAAACGCATCTTACTCCATAGACGGGGCTGCTGATGTTTATTTTAGCACTCCTTCAACAAATAGCGACTACATTCAAAGTATTTTAGTTAGTTCTGCTGATTCTGTTGTTGAGGTTAAGAATTTAGACTCAACGATATCAACTATAAACGTATCTGAAGCAGAGTGTAGTAAATATCCTGTAAATATGTTAACCTTTGTCAATAAACTAGGAGCTAAGCAAGATTTGTACTTTGAAATGAAGTCAACTCAAAAGGTGTCTGCTAGGTCTAATGATTTTAAAAGAAACACACTAGATTTTACTGATTTAACTGCCAATAGCTTAAAACACACTACAAAAAAGAGAGTAGGAGAAACTACAGAGAGTTTTGCACTCAATACAGGATTTTTAACAGAAAATAACGCTCAAGCTATTGAAGAATTACTTGTTTCTGAGTATGTTTGGTTAACTCAATCAGACTCTACTATAATTCCTGTAAATATTACAGATAACAGCGTAATGAGAAAGAACCACCTCAACGATAAGCTGATACAGTACACTATTAACGTAGAAGCATCAGCTCCTTACTTAAATAACTATAGATAATGAAATACCAACTCGAAATATTCGTAGAAGGCCAAAGATTAGATACATTTGACTACGAGGCTCTAAATTTAAAGAAATCTACAAAAGATTTTAAGGATATTAGCAAAGTATTTACTTCATTCAGTAGAAGTATGACTATTCCTGCGTCTAAATCTAACAATAAGGTATTTAAACACTACAACAATACCGCTATAGTTCAAGGTGGATTTGATGCGAGGTCCCTAAAGGACGCTGAGCTTAAGGTTAATGGAATTAGCTTAGAAAAGGGAAAGATTGGCTTAGAGAGCGTTAAAAAGCGTAATGGGGAGGTCTACAGCTACAGTATTAGATTCTATGGAGGACTTACAGAGCTTAAAAAGAGACTAGGGGAGGATTATATTCACAACTTAGACTTGTCTGCTGATAACATATTAAATCCCGTATATAGCGACTTGATTTCTCAAAGCTTAAGCACATATCCTGCAGTGTCTTTTATATTGTCATCATTGAATAGGCGATTTGTATATGCAGAGGACAATTTTGACCACGTTTCAGACGAGGGACTAAGTGATACGGGCCTAGTCAACATTGGTTTTGACTCAGGAGTATCAACCTCAACGGTCAATGATGAGTATGGGGTTACAGACAATGACTTGGTAGCTGCTTACAGAGTAGGTTCTTTAATAGACGCTATAGAATCAAAGTATAACTTAACAATGACAGGAGCTGTTGATTTTAGGTACATTTCTGAATACAGGATTCTTTTAAACTCATCAAACAGAGAGATTAACGCTGATACAATGAACGAGTACATTGACTACACCCTTAATCCTGCGACTTACACATTAAACGGGCTTAATGTAGCCAACGCTGATACCGAGTTAATTAAAACAACCTCTAATTTCAAGAAAGGCTTGAGGAATTCATTTGAAGTAACTAGTTTTGGGCTTCAGAGGTTTGCTTTGAGAGTTTGCGTTCAGACAACTATAGTTAATTTTGCTGTTGATGTATTAAGGAATGGTGAAGTAGTAGGGACTATCTCAGAAGCTCAGGCTCAGGAATCAGGTACGTTCTCATTCTATGGTGGGACAGATACTGTATTTAGGGCTAAGGATTATATAGGTGAAGCTGATTGGAGCTTTAAGGTTAGAGCAGCAGGGAACGGTTTTGTTACTGTCTCTTATAGATTCGCCAATAGAGTAGGTTCTTCTATTTCCTCTGCTACAAGTTACAACTCTTTCGCTGTATCTTCTACAAGTTCAGGAGCTAGCTTTTATGATATATCAGCTAACCTACCTAAAATGAAGATAAAAGACTTTATAGGTGTTTTAACTAAGCAATTTAATTTAATACCTGAAGTGACTATTAACGAATCAGGGGCTCACAATATAGACTTTAAACATTACGACTACTATATAAACCAAGGTGAGAGCTATAACATAGCTAATTACGTTGACATAGACAGTGAGACTATTAAACCTGCTAATATGTATAGCGGAATAGAGTTTAATTACAACGAACCAAAGACAGCGATGCAACAGGCTTTTAGCACTGTTAACAATAGAAACTATGGAGAGTTGAACTATCAAATTTCAGAAAATCAAGACAGAATCTCAGGAAGTTCTTTCGAAATGGATGTTAACACAAATAGAGTACCTATTGAGAGGTTAGATAATATTAGTAATTTATCAACTATAAAATTCTTGCCTTGGCTTCAGTTAACAGATTTAAGTAACAATAAAGTAGACCTAGGCAACTGCTTCTTATATGCTGCAAACAGTACTTTTAGCGTAGCTTACAACACAGGTGCTTCTACAATAGAGAAAAGTCAGACTGTAATACCTTCTAATATGTACTACCATAACCAACTAGCAGCGTCTTTTCAATCTTACGGATTATGTGGTAACTTCTTTGGAGCTGAAACTAGCGAAATATACAGAAATGATAAAAATAGCGGTGTAGGTTTAGTTAACTTATTTTGGGACAATTACTTGTCTATGATGTTCGACAGTAGAACTAGAAAGGTTAAATTATCTGCTTATTTGCCTGAGCGTATAATGATAGATTTAAATACTAACGACAGGCTAAGTATAAACGATAGGTTGTTTATTATTGAATCATTTACGACTAACTTTCAATCAGGCAAAACAGACTTAGAACTTATAGAGGTATCTAAGGATGTATTTGACTTATTTAGCTTAACTACTAAAGACTTTTCTGATGATTTATCGGGCATTGATGTAGACGACTTTACTCATATAGCATTATCTTCTAATGGTGAGATAGTATCTTATACAGATAGCTACGAAGTTAGTTCAATTGGTAATGTAAAGAATAGAATAATAGCAGAGTCCTAGGCTGTATCTTTTGAAGGGGTGGTAATTGATTCTCTTATCACCCTGTTTAATCTACTATTCATATTCATACGATTAGAAACTAAGAACATTTTAATCCTTCTTTTCATTTGCTTTATATCTCTTAGTTCATTATCTTCTAAGCTTATGTTTTTCTTTGCTTTATTTAATACTCTTGCTAATTTTGTTTTATGTAATTTAGTGAGAAAGCTTTGATTTTTTGTAATATATAATATATCCTGTATCATAGAGGGGGTGTTTTTAAAGTGTGTTCTTCCATATCGGATTTTAAATCCAAAAAAAAAGGCTAATTAGAAGTGTGTAGAGAGTATCATATGAGATATTCGTTCTTCTAAAAAGCCTTAATAAATATTTTAATCACATATAATTAAGAACCCTCTACATATTAAAAACAATTTATAGTTATTTTTTAACATTATGAATGTTTCAATCTGTAAACAACACTGTTTTTAAATAAACAACTTATGATAAAGCTAATACAGATGCTATTAAAGGACTCTGAGAGCAATTCTAAGGCCATTTTAAGAGCTAAAGGACGATATAAGTACCCCAACAGTATTAAGGAACTTAAAAACTATTTAAAGCTAAAACAAAATGGCTAGAGAAACAAGAACAGTGCACGTTAAAGTTACATCTAACGTCTCAAGTGTAGGAAAAGAAACAAGTAAGGCAACTGCTCAGGCAGGAGGATTAAAAGGAGCTTTAAAAGGCGTCGGCAGTGCTGCTGCTATCGCTACAGGTGGCATTCGCTCAATGGCTGCTGCATTAATGGCTTCAGGTGTTGGTGCTATTGTGGTGGCTTTCGGCTCATTGGTATCTATACTAGGCTCTGCTATACGTGAATCAATGGATTTTTCCAAGGAATTATCAGGACTTCAGGCTGTTCTAGGAGCGGATAAGGACGCTATGGGGGACTTTTCCAAAGAAGCTAAGCGTTTAGGTGCTACAACTGCTTTTACGGCTTCTCAGGTCGTTGAATTACAAAGAGAGTTTGCGAAATTAGGCTTTACAAATGATGAAATTTTAAATGTAACAGAGTCAACTCTTAATTTAGCTGCTGCTGCAGGTACTGACTTAGCAAATGCCGCAATGGTCGCAGGTTCTACGCTTAGAGGGTTTGGATTAAGCTCTGAAGAGACTGCTAGGGTTACTGATGTAATGGCTTTGTCATTTAGCAGCTCTGCTTTAGATATTACACTCTTTCAGGAGTCAATGAAATTAGTTGCCCCTATCGCGAAGACCGTTAAAGTGGATATTGAACAAGCTTCGGCTGCTTTATCTGTATTAGCTGATAGCGGTATTAAAGGAAGTATGGCAGGAACTCAATTACGTAGAGTAATGACTGACCTCGCAATGAAGACAGGAAAAGACTTTCAGACGTCATTAACTATAACTAAAGAAAGACTTGACGCCACTACAAATGACGCTCAAAAATTAGCTATAGCAAAAGAATTAGTAGGTCAAAGAGCTGCATCCTCTTTATTGATATTAGCTGAGAATGGTCAGAAGTTGCAGGACTTAGAAAAGGACTACGATAGAGCAGGAGGTGCCGCTGAGAGAATGGCTAAAGTTAGACTAGACAACTTATCAGGAGATGTAACTATTTTGAAATCTGCTTGGTCAGGTTTGTTGTTATCCTTTGAAGATGGTGAAGGTGGTCTCAATCAATTAGCTAGATTTGGAGTTAAAAACCTTACAGCTTCACTGACTGCTGCTACAAACGCTGTCAATTTCTTAGGTTTCACTATGGACTATTACTTCGGAAGCAATAGCTCTGAATTTGAAACAGGCGTAAGCAATAGAGCTGCTATGATTGGCCTTATAGTAGCTAAGATTAAGAGAATGGCTGCTGAGATTAAATTGACTTTAGCGGATGTGCCTTTATTTGGTAGAATGTTCGATAAAGAACAATTACAAAGAGATTTAGCTGAAGCCGTTACTATGGCTGCTTTCGCAAGTCAGAAGATTAGAGAAAATGATGCTTTAGGTAAAAAAGCACAAGCTGAGAAGGGTGACTTTTGGACTATGTGGGAGGAACAAAAGAAAAGACTAGAATTTAAAAAGACTGAAGCTATTAAATCAGCTACTTCTGATGAGTTTATTGAAGGCCAAGGAGAGAATGTAGATAGAGAAATAGACCAAGAGAAAGCCAAGAGAGAGAAGTTTAGAAACGAGCTTAGGATGAAAGAGGAGGATTTTGAAGATGAAACTGAACAAGCTAAGATTGAGCGTAAAATGCAAAGACATATTGCTGAGATGGAGATGTTAGGTTTCACTGAGACGGAGATGCGTGAACTTGAGCAAAATATAAGAGACTACTATGCGGGACTTCAGAAAGAAAAGAAAGACGAAACAGAAGTTCAGGAGCTAGAAAGACTAGAAAGAGAGAAAGCGACAAGAAACCAAATGTTAATGACTAACCTAGATAATGCTGCTAGAATAGCGGGAGAGGAAACTAAGCTAGGTAAAGCTTTACTTATTGCTAAGCAACTTCTATTAGCTAAAGAGTTATTTAACGAAGCTAAGAACGCTATAATAAAAGCAAAGCTCAGAGCAACTGAATCCGTCGGTAGTGTTACTGCGGGAACCGCTAAGGCTGCTGCCACTTTAAACCCTGTTGTGATTGCGGGTTACGCTATAACAGCCGCAGGTATTATCTCAAGTATTGCTTCTGCTTTTAAAGCATCTAAAGAAGCATCTGCAGCCGCAGGAGTATCAGGCGGAGGCTCTGCTCCAACAGTAACAGCACAAGCCCCTAGTTTTAACGTAATAGGCCAACAGTCAGCAGGTGAACAAGCTATCGGCTCACGATTAGACGCTCTTGCGGGTGGTGCCCTTAAAGCCTACGTAGTAGAGAGCGAAGTAACTAATGCTCAGCAACTTAACAATCAAGTGGAAAATACGGCCTCTCTTGGTTAAGAAAAGACCTAAAAATTGTTTTTAAATAAAGTACGTTATGAATATATACGAATTACTAATTGACGAAAATGAAGATTACTCAGGAGTACAAGCGATTTCAATCGTAGAAAATCCTGCCATACAGTCTGATTTTGTAGCATTGGCTGATGAGAAGCCTGTAATTCTAGCACGTACTAATGAAGATAAGCGCATCTTAATGGGGGCTGCTTTAATCCCTGATAAACCAATCTACAGAAACCAAGACGGTGAGGAGTTCTACATCTACTTCAGTAAAGAAACAGTAGCTAAAGCTGCTGAAATGTTCTTTAAGAAATCTAACCACCAAAACGCTACTTTAGAGCATCAGCAACCAATCGAAGGAATGACTGTATTTGAATCTTGGATTGTAGAAGACCCTAATTTTGATAAGTCTAAAAAATACGGTTTAGACGTGCCTGAGGGAACTTGGATGGTTTCAATGAAGGTAGATGACGAAAGTATTTGGACTGACCAAGTAAAGAATGACAAAGTATTCGGATTCAGTATTGAAGGAAGCTTTGCTAACGCTCTTAGAAAAGAAGTCGCTCATCCATTACCGAGTATGCTATCTGACCAAAAGCTAGACTCTGTATTGTCTCAAATGACTGAGATAGTAGCAGAGTTCTACGAAGACGAAAAAAAAAAGCTTAATCTAAAAACCTATAGCGATTATCCTCAGGCGGCTAGAAATAACGCAAAGAGAGCCATTGCTTATAAAGAAAAGAACGGTTCATCTTGCGGAACTTCTGTAGGTTGGACTAGGGCTAGACAATTAGCTTCAGGTGAAGCTTTAAGCAGGTCCACAATCGCTAGAATGGCATCTTTTAAAAGGCATCAACAAAATAAAGATGTACCTTATTCAGAAGGATGCGGCGGTATTATGTGGGACGCTTGGGGTGGCTCTGCGGGAGTTAATTGGGCAATAAGTAAGCTCAAAAAGATTGACTCAAAGAAATAACATTTAAACCCCCTATTCGTTAATTCGTCTAGGGGTAATTTTTAACTTTTAAAACAAAAATAATGCCTATAAATATAAGACAGGTTGAAGGAGTAAACGACGGCAACGACTTATTCACAGACCAAGCTAACAGCACAACCTTAAATAATAATACTTCTAGAATATCGTCTAATACAAGAAGCTCTGTCGTTGAAAATGCTCAGGGATTTATTGGCTATGTAACAGACTACTATAATTTTGACGGAAGTAATCCGACTCAATCTATAGCAGCTGATACGTTTACAGATTTAGAGCCACAAATCCAAACATTGTTTGATGAGAGAACCGACGCTATGAAGTCAGGTTCTGCAGATGGGTACTTACCTTCTTCTCACGGGGAACACGGACACGAAACTCACGGAGCTAACCACTTTAGTTTAGCAGGATTAGAAAAGGGCTCTTTTTGTACTGTCAGAATACTTTACAAACTTACTCCTGAGATTGACGAATCTAGCTCACAAGTTAGATTACACTTCTCGACTAACAACGCTGCTCAATCAACAGGATTAACTGAGTTTACTATTGAATCTCAATCCCTAGTAATGAACAACGGAGCGAATGAATCTTATAGTGATGAAAACTTGATATCATTCTTTGTAGGTGATACACTAGCAGGAGCAACAGAAGCTGAGGCAGGAAGCTTTCACGTTTCAATTAAATCAACTGTAGAAGCTGACCTAGAAGTCCTAGGAGTAACTCTCTACGCAAACGTATAATATAAAAAAAACAAATAAAAAATTAAAATAAAATGGCACAAATTAAAATATATGGTGATATAGATTCGGCTTCAATGTTTTTCATAAATTCTACAGTAGACCCTAAGCCAATGGGTATAATAGTAGCATCTTTAAAATCTGATGAGGACAGGATTGTAATTCAAAGAAATGATAGATTTGACCCTGACGGAGTAGCTTTTAGAACTATATTCAGACGTTTAAATCCTACAAGAGTACAAAATAGAGACGGTCAGGACTTAGTGGGTACTTTAGGGTATTCAACTCAAGAAGTAATTGACTACATTAATACACAAGCAAACCTTCAAGGCGTTACAGGTGGAGATTCTACAGGAACTGATTTAACGGGCCTTAGCGTTTGCTTTAAGCTAGATGACACTTCTACATCTATAATGATGTCTAACGGCTATGAGTTTGGTGTAAACACTATTAAAGCTGTTGCTAACGATGCAGGTTTTATTGATATTAAATCGGAACTAGGAGACAGAACTCACTTCAGTAACTTAGAAACAGGCTTAGCTTGTAAAGGTGAAGATGACTCTGTAATCTCAGGAGGTTTAAATGACGTTATAAACTACTTAAACGAACTATTCACAGTAGGAGCATTTGAGCAAGTTGTAATATCTGACCCTTACTCAACTATGGTTGCTGATGTTAACGGTACTGATTCAGGATATACTTTAGAGGGTGCTGATGCTATTGACCCTATTGGTGATGACATCTTTACTTATGACGGTGTAGGCTACGCTAACTATGCAGGTTTAAAATCTGTAGCTACTATAAACCAAAAAGGTGAGTATTACACCTTTGACATTAGAGGTGAAGGAACTATAGGCTTTGGACTTGTACACACTCAAGATAGTTTTGATGCGGGTTTATATAGTGGGAACGTTAATTACGCTAATCCTGTAAACTTTGCAGCTATAAATTCAGCTCATTACGGTATGCAGTTCTCACATTGGTTTCACGCTACGCCTAACGGCTCTTGGACTAACTACGGAGCTAACACTTCTTACTCAATGCGCTCAGGGTGGTCTAACTTTAACGGAACTGACGAACAAGCTGATTGGTTAGCAGGTAATCCAATAAAAATAAAAGTAGGAATCGATGAGAATGGCTACATAGCTATATCTACATTAAGAGACGGCGTTAATTGGGAAGTTCACGCTCGAAGTGGATATCCTGTACCTCAAGGCTCATCTTATCACTTAGGTGTTAAATCTCAAAGCACTTCTGCAAGAGTATATTCAGCTCCTAAGGTACACCTATTATCTGTGGATGACTCGCCTGTTGTTATAGGCGACACAAATGTAACTCTATTGGGTGACGCTATTGGTAGTTTAAACGGCGGAATTGCAACAGCCTCGGGTACTAATTATGATAATGGATTTATTACAGAGGAAGGCCTTGATGCGTCAGGAGAATACTTTGAATTCGAAGTTAACCTAGGCTCAAATCATACAGTTTCTTTGGTTAATGCGGATACGCATTCTGTTGCGACAATAGCTGCTGACAACTCAATAGACTTAATAGATGACTACGCTTATTTCGGCCAACCTATTAACAACCTAGGGGCTGTGACTCTAAATCAGCATAATTGGTCAGGAATATCTGCTATAGAAGGTAATAGATTTGTAGCTACCAACTTTAGAATAGGATTTGATAATCAAGGTAAATTAACAGTATGGAGTTCTACAGATGGAACTAACTTTATCGTAAGTAAATATCTATCTTCTGCTTCTATCAATGGAGATTATAGGCTTATGTATATAGGTAGGGATGCAGGAGCTACATTTGAATCCTTATCTAAAGGTCAATTATCTCAAGCTCCTACTATGTATTTTAGATATATTGAAAGCCCTGACGGTGTATTTAATTATCCTTTATTTGCAACTGAAGAAGAAGCTGAATACTATGACGAAATAGTAAACGGATTAGCAGCAGGCACAGGCTCTAGTCACACGCATACTTATGCTGATGACGCTACAAATACAACTTGGTATATGCCTGAGGCTTCTCACGATGCTTCTGAGTATCAAAGTAATTCAGCACCTGACGGAACTGAAACATTTAATGGCAATGCGGTTACTTATACTGAAGTTACATCTTTAACAAATGCAGATTTAACTCCGACTCAATTTAGTAGCTCTGACTACACTTATCAAGAAGGTACTGCTGTTAACTTGCAAGTAACTCCTGCAGGTGCTTCTTGGTCTACAAGTGTATCTATAACTCCTAGCGGAAGCGGATTGGTTTATGATGGATATAGTTTAATTCAAGGTACTTTGAATGATGTATCTACAGACACTATCTACACTGTGAGTGTAACAAGAGCTAATTCATACGGTTCTAGTATCGGTACTTTTGAGATACAGTCTACAGACGTTCCTCCTGTACAGACTAATTATACAGCTTGGACTAAGGCTATTGACTTTAGTGGCTCTAGTGAATACTTAAAGCATAACTCAGGAAACGCTACCGCTTCTAAGATGCCTCTAGGATTAAGTAGCGGTACTTATATAGCAAAGAACTCCAACCCTTTATATACGGCTACGTCTTCAAGCTCGAGGCCTTGGGCTCAGACTATCGTTTTTAAAGCTGATGGGAATAGCTCTCTTCAATGTATATGGAACAACGGAGAAGGTTTCTATAATAGTTCTGATAATTTCGGGCTAGAAATCGACGCCAATAATACGCTATGGTTCTACTACGGTCAGGGGGCTAGTACGTCAGCTAATTACAATAAATGTTATGTACAAATAGGAATTGATACTTCTAATTGGTACGGGGTTTATATAGCACACAAAGGAGGTAGACTATCGGGTAATGACGCTACGAAAGCTAATCTAGGGGAATGCTTTGATATTAGAGTTATGAGCAGTGCAGACAGCTTTACTACTATATCCCCTAACAGGTCGGCTACCAACTCAGGCGGTAATTGGCAAGTAACAGGTAGGCGTATGGATAAAACCGTCGACGGAATGTATACAATCGGAGCAACAGCCTCTTATCAAAAACCATTCTACGGAAAAGTCGCTTCTAGTGTTATCACTACACTTAAAAACAATTCATTAGCTCCTGTAGAAGCTGAAATCAAAGCAATGATTACAGACCCTATCAAGTGGGAGAATGACTACAAGCAAGGCACTACGTTTAGAGCTGCTGATTCTAGCTCAACCGCTTCAGTTCCTAGCGTGCCGAGTGTGGCTTATCAATATGCTACTCAAATCCACTTAATGGGTGATTCTATAGGGATATACCCTTATAGTAACAACGACGCCTACCCTGATATTTTTAATAACCTTAGATGGTATACTTCAACTAAAATGATTATGCAAAATATGGTCTCTAATGATATTGAAACTGTAAGTATCAACGGCTTAACTTAATTGTTTTTAAATAAACACTATGGCTATAATTAAAGCTAAATACAACAACCTAATTAGGCCTTATATGAGGACAGAAAAACAGGGGTTTGGCTCTCTCTACGGAGGGAATCAAATCTCTGATGTTTCTAACTCTGAGAGACTAGATAGTATAGTAAGTTCATCTACGGGCAATATGTTTGTAGGGAGTAGATTATTTTCTTACACTAACTTAAATACAGGTCAGCAATTAGTATTTACTAACGACTCAGTATTCCTTGTGAATGAATCAGATAGCACAATTACAGAGATAGACACAGAGAGAGCTTTGCAGTTTGTTAATAACTCTGAATGGTTGAAGGATTAATTTTTAAAAAGCAGTAAAATATTGTTTTTAAATAAAGTATAACCCTTAAAATTAAACCCTATGGCAAACGCTAAAGAAACCCTAGAAAAGATTGCAAAGGCAATCGGAATCGTAACAGATAACGTAGCTGAAACAGTAAAGGAAACTGTAGAAGACGTTGCTGAGAATGTCGGAGAAGCTGTTGATAATACTGTTGAAGCAGTAGAAGAGACAATCGAAGACGTGAAAGAAACTATTGAGGACGTTGTTGACGATGTAAAAGAAGTCGTTAGCGATGTAGTTGAAACAGTAGGAGAAGCTATTGAAGACGCAGGTGAAACTGTGAAAGAAGTAGCTGAAGCTATTGACCCGACAACTCAAGAGGATAGAGTGAAAGAATTAGAATCTCAAATTGATGAGTTAAAATCTATTCTTAAGGACGCTCTAGAAACGAAAACGGAAGAAGTAACGCCTGAGTTACCTGTTGATGATAAAGGATTGACTCACTCACCTGAGAAGGCTGTAGAGAAAAAATCAGTTAAAATCAGCAAAAAAGGAGGCTCTAGTATTATAGACAACGTATTTAAATACATAAACAATTAATAATTAATTTTAAACATTTTTAAAAATGGCAACTACAACAAGTATAACAACTACTTACGCAGGTGAAAAGGCTTCAGGATTTATTGCTGCTGCTTTATTGAGTGCTCCAACTTTAGATAAAGGTGGAATCACTGTTAAACCTAACGTAAAATTTAAGTCAGTAATGCAAAAATTAGCTGTTGGTGATATCATCGCTGATGCTTCTTGTGATTTTACTGCAACGTCTACAGTTACTTTAACTGAGCGTTACTTACAACCTGAAGATTTTCAAGTAAATCTTGAGCTTTGTAAAAAAGATTTCGAATCGGATTGGCTGAGCATTGAGCAAGGTTTTTCTTCTTTTGATTCTTTGCCTTCTAGCTTTGCTGCTTACCTAATCGGCCACGTTGCTGCTAAGGTTGCTGCTAAAATGGAAGTTAACATTTGGAACGGAGACGCTGACAACGGTGGTGAATTTGACGGTTTAGTTGAATTAGCTAAAGTTGACGCTGATGTAATCGACGTTACTGAATCAGGAGCTAACGATGCTTCTAACATTATCGGACGTTTAGGAAACTTAGTTGACGCTATCCCTGCTACCATTTACGGTAACGAAGGATTGGCTATCTACATTTCTCAAGCTGATGCACGTTCTTACGTAAGAGCACAAGCTGCTTTAGGTTATAAAGACCTTTACCACGTAGGACAAACTGCTATGGATTTCGAAGGTATCAAATTATTTGTTGCTAACGGTCTTTCAAGTGGTCAAATGATTGCTGCTGAAAAGGAAAATTTATTCTTTGGTTGCGGCTTAGAAAATGATATGAATGAAGTGAAGCTCATCGACCTCGCATCAATTGACGGGAGTCAAAATGTACGTGTAGTTATGAGATTTTCAGCGGGTGTAAATTACGCTATCGGTTCTGAAATCGTTTTAAGTCAAGCTTCATAATTAGAGCTTTAATCTAATTAAAATTTAATAGGGTGGTTTAACCGCCACCCTTATTTTTAACTCTTAAAAACTAATAAAATGGCTTGTACATCATTAAGCGCAGGAAGATTGGAAGTATGTAAAGACATCGTAGGTGGATTGAATGCAATTTATTTCATCAACTTTGAAGATGCTACTTACGCAGTTGACGCTGACGGTTTAGCGACTGTTAACGAAACGACTCCTAACGCATACAAATACGACCTTAGAGGAACTTCTACTTTCGAGCAGAACTTAACTTCATCTAGAGAAAACGGAACTACTTTCGTTGAGCAAACTTTAACAGTTAGCTTGAAGAAACAAGATTCAACTACTCACAAAGAAGTTAAATTATTATCTTATGGACGTCCAAAAGTTTTAGTTGAGGATAACAACGGAAATGTTTTTGTAGTAGGTGCTGAATACGGTGCTGAACTTACAACCGCTGCTACATCTACGGGTGCTGCAATGGCTGACAAAAATGGTTACGAAATGACTTTCGTAGCTTCTGAAAAGACTCTTGCTCCTTTCACAACTGAGGTTTTGGCATCTACTTACAGTATTACTGTAGGAAGTTAATAACCAATAACTCTAAATAAAATTAGCCTTTCATTAATTTGAAGGGCTTTTTTTTGTGATATATGTAAAAGTTTAACAAACAACAAAACAAAAAGGGCAGTATATTGTTTTTAAATAAAGGCAAAAATGCACTATATAGATAGTAATACAGACTTAACTCAGGATATCACTCTAAACATAAACACTAGAGTAGATAGCGCTTCTCTAGTTGACTTAGAACTATATAACGAGAATGAGAATAAGATAGCCTATGCATCAGCCTCTTTGAGTTTAGCGAATGCTACATACTACCAAACTATTACAGACTCATTTAAAACAGACGGAGCTAATGTATTAGAGAGTAAAGAAACTTACACTATTTTACTGCTTCAGGGCGGCGTTGTCGTATATCAAGACAAAATATACGTAGATACTGACAAGGATTTTACTCAGGATTCTACAAGAATGACAGACGGACAATACACCTCTAACAGTACAACTAACGATTACGTAATTATATAACTATGAATTTCAATCTAGTAAACTTATCGGGTTATGATATGCCCAAAGCAATAGAAGACCGCAGAAAGGATTGGGTTGCTTACGGAGAGGATAATGACTATTATTCTTTCTTAATTGACTCTTATTTACAGTCAGCTACTAATAACGCTGCAATTAAATCTATATCAGATAACATCTACGGAGAAGGTATATGTATTGATGGAAAAGAGAAAGACTCTGCTGAGGTTAAAGAACTAAGGCAGTTCATCGGCTCTAGATGTCTCAAAAAGATTATTCACGAAAGAAAAATGCTTGGTCAGGCTGCTATGCAGGTTATTTATGATAAAGGAGGTAATAATAAGAAAGTAGTAAAGGTAAAGCATTTCCCTGTACACACTCTAAGACCTGAGAAAATGGACTCAGAAGGTGTTATAAATAACTACTACTATCACCCACGTTGGAGTGAGATGAAAAGAACTGACGTTCTTAAAAAGATTCCTGCTTTCGGAACATCTACAGAAAAGATTGAGCTTTATATTGTAAAGCCTTACCTAAGTAGCTACGATTATTTTTGCCCTGTCGATTATGCAGGAGCTTTAGCCTACGTTGAGCTAGAAAATGAAATCTCAGACTACTTATTAAACGAAGCTAAGAATAGCTTTTCAGGAACTAAGGTAATCAACTTCAACAACGGTATCCCCGACAATGAAGCTAGAGAGATGATTACTATGGACGTTAAGAAAAAATTAACAGGCTCAAGAGGACAAAAGGTGATTGTAGCATTTAATGAGAATGCAGAGTCTCAGACTACCGTAGAAGATATCTCTCTTAATGATGCTCCCGCACACTATGAATATTTAGCTAACGAAGCTATGCATAAAATTCTAGTAGGTCACAGAATTACATCGCCTATGCTCTTGGGTATTAAAGAAAGCGGAAACGGATTAGCTTCTAACGCTGATGAAATTAAGAACGCATCTCAATTATTTCAATCAACTGTAATAAACAACTATCAGGATGAACTCCTTGACGCTATTACTGAGATTATGGAACTTAACGGAGAAGTACCTGAATTGTACTTTATTACTTCACAGCCTATTGAATTCACATCAGAAGACCAAGAGACTGAGTACGATGACAAAGAGCAAAAAGAAGCTCCTATAAGCAAAGAGGAGGCTAAGAAAGAAGATACTAACTTATCTGCTCACGATTTATCGGTAGACCCTAAATTCATTAAAGACGCATTAGAACTTTATAACAATAATAAATAATGGCTATAGTAAATACAGGCGCAGTTGAGCGCACGATAACAGGAGTAAATGAATCAGAGGTAAATTCACAAGCTACTATTATGAATTTAATAGAGAATAGTACTTCAGGTAATTACGGAAACAACCCCGCCTCTGAAATACTAGTTGAAGCTCCTGACGGAACAATCAGCGCAGTAATGCCAACTCCTGATAGTAATTCTGATAGATTTGAGTACTTAATAGACGGAGGAACTTATCCAACAGACACTAAGCTCGTTTATTCTTGGTATAGAAAGAGAGTTACTACTCCTGCAGTTACTACTTATACAGGTGATTTAAGAGTCGTTTCTTTGTCTAATATGACTAACGTAGGCTCAGTTACTCAGATTGAAACTGACTACAACGGATTCGACAGATTTCAAGCTGTTGTCAATATAACAAACGGCTCTTTATTATCAAAAGTTAGAGGGTACTTTGGTTACTCTGTAGGTACAGGTAACTCTAGCGTAGCCTATTGGGGTCACCAATTAGAAACAGGAGCAGAAGCTAGAGCTTACGCTCCTACAAACGGAACTGCTTTATTTATAGATAACAACTCTACATCAGTGGTAAACAACACAGGAGTAACAGAAAGAGCTATCGAAGGTAAACACGACGCTAACTTTGTACATCCATTAGGTGATGAATTAGTGTCAGAAACAACAAACAATTTAAATGGTTGGATTGACGCAAGAAACAATACAACATTATCAGTTGTAGGTAATAATATTAGAGCTACAAGACTTAGTGAGTATGCTGCAACTATAGGAATAAGTTCTACAGGTTTTGCAACTGTAATAGGTAAAACTTATGAAGTTAAAATAATTGCAATAAAAAACAATTCTAGTGGTAGTATTTATGCGAGAATATCCAACAACTCACAAATTACTGCGCCTATTTTTAATGAGCAAAATTTAACTGATAGTATCTCTGTAAACTCAACTTTTATAGCTACAGCTACAGAGACTTTTATCGGTGTATTAGCAACAGCTCAAGGTGGTGGGAATTACATACAATCTAACACTATGTCTGTAAAAGAAGTACTAGTAAACCGTGAATCAACTGTAAACAATACAGGAACAGTAGAAAGAGGCGTAACAGGTGTTAACGAATCTGATGAAATGTTCCCTGACAATACTAACTCAACTATAATAAACCTATAATATGAGTAAAGGAGTAAACGGTTTAGTTGATTTACATATCTACTTGGAAAGAGTAGGCGAACTCGTAGACCCTAAAGAGTGGCATTTAGCTGATGCTAGAGTCGATTTAAACGAGACAGAGGACGAAGATATAGAAGCTATGCTTAATGATACTCTAGACGTCTCTCTGAGCCTCTCAGGAGTTCCTGCTGACACTAGATATAAGGATAGCTCACAGGATTCTAAGCTTATTAAAGTCCGTTATAGATACGCTCAAGGCTCTAAAAGAAACGGAAAGAAGGGTAAGAAATCTAGAGACTTTTGTAGGCTAATGAGAGCTACGAAAAGAGTATATAGAAAAGAGGATATCCTACAAATGGAAAGAGACGGAGTTAACTCTGAATTAGGTCATAACAAACAACCTTATTCGATTTGGCTGCACAAAGGCGGGGTTAACTGCTATGATACGTGGGAGAGAGTTATATATATCAAAAGAACTCGTAAAGACGGAAAGCCTTACGGAGGAACAGGAATTAGAGGTACTTATAAGAGTACTGTAGGGAACGCTAGAAAGAATGGTTTTGACCCTAAAAGAAACAAATATAGAAATAATAAACGAGTAGCAGAAGCTCAGATTGACAGAGCTGACAAGGGTCACCACCCAAGCTATTCGCCTAAAAACAAAAAGAAATAATGGCTACAGCTTTATTCATAACTAAGGATGACTTAGTAAGACAAACAGTATTGTCAGGAAATTTAGATTTTGATAAAATAGTACACTTCATTAAAATTGCTCAGGATATTCACGTACACCAATTACTTGGGTCACGTTTATACAATAAACTACAATCTGACATCATAGGAGGCTCTCTAGCGGGTGATTACCAAACATTGGTAGAAGACTATATTAAGCCTATATTAACTCAATACACACTCTTAGAATACTTACCATTCAGTCAGTACACTATAAGTAATAAAGGTGTATTTAAAAGCACGTCAGAAAATAGTACACAACCTGACGCTGATGAGATTGATAAAATGAAAGATGCCGCTAGAGATACTGCTCAACAATACGCTCGTAGAATGGTAGACCATATAGATTTTAACCCTACTTTATATCCTGAATATTTAACCAATAACAATGAAGAAATACACCCACAGAAAGACATTCGTTTTGGTGGGTGGCATATCTAAACGCTAAACAAACCATTGAGGCGATGAAACAAGAAAACATAGAGAATTTTCGTATTACTAGGATGGAGAATGAAATAGAGTTCTTTAAAAAGACTACTACAGACTCAATCCAAAACAACGGAAAAAAGATAGATAGAATACTTACAGTTCTAGAAGCTGATGAGTCAATCGGAGAAAGAGGCTTAGTCAAGGACGTTAAACAACTTAAAAGAGAGGTTTACAAGCTTAAAGGAATAGCTAGTATATATAAAGTATTAGCAGGTGGATTGGCTGCGTTACTAACGGGCTTAGGTCTATATTTCAAAAACAAGGGATGAGACTTACTAAGAACTTTACACAAAGAGAATTTCGTTCTCGTGACGGTGCTAAGATGCCTTTAGATGTATTAGAAAACATCAAAGATTTAGCTTGTAATCTACAAGTCCTTAGAGACTTATTAGGTGAATCAATTAAGATTAACTCAGGATATCGCTCAGAAGCTCATAATAAGGCTGTAGGAGGCGTTAAAACGTCTAAGCACACTAAAGGACTTGCAGCAGATATAAGAGTAAAAGACCTAGATACTGATGACCTTTATTT
>JGI24005J15628_10000452_pt1 | contig 23826 bp, 23 predicted proteins | sample LinPmetageLP40_FD_15628 | JGI IMG/M metagenome (IMG submission 15628)
ACTTCTACAGACTTGTCCGTACTCGCATCATCAGTGATATACATCTCCCAATCAGTTTGCTTTTGGGATAAGACGCTTTCAATACACTGACCAATAAAAGACTCGCAATTATAACAAGTAGTTATTATCTTAAACATCCTCTTTCAATATCTTTTCTATATCGTATTCACAAAACCTTAAACCAAGCACAACGCAATCCCATAAATAAGGTTCTAAACTTGCAGAGGCGTTTAGTTCCTCTTTTAAACTATTATAAATTCTTTTTTTTTCTTTATTACAATCTATATCGATCTGACGTATCCTTTCAGCAGCCTCTTGAACTGATTTTAGTTTTTCTTCAACGCTCATTTCTTTTTCTTCTTTTGGGATGAGCCTTCTCTTCTTCTGGACGAACTTGGAAATCAGCAAATTTCGTGTCTTTAGACCAGCCAAAAAGCTTTTTTAATCTTTCTCTTTGTTCTGGGTTGACATCAAAATCAAATTCGGGTTTTGGTTTCATAGCTTATTTGGTTTTATTCTGTTCGATCTGGGATCTTTCTTCCATTAGCATAGCCTTAGCTAAGATCGCATAATTTACGATATCATCGCAAGCATCTTCTACTGATTCATTAGTGACTTTTAGTTCTTTGTCATTGGTGAATGAGCGGATTCTCTGAATCTTATCGATCACACGCAACAACAGCCCTTGGACTGGGTGGATGTCAAGGATAGATGACGCATTGAAATTGGCGAAAGGATCTGTAGATGATTTGCCGCCAGTATAATCACTGTTTTTTTGTTCCATTATCCCACGACAAGATTTACATGTCTCGTCATGCAGCTCTAGTAACTCTTTTGTATTCATTTTATTTCTCTTTTACAAACTTACCATCAACCATTTTACCCTTCCGATCTTTGATCTCGTCATAGGCCAGACTCAAACAATAAGTAGGATCTAGCTTAAGCATCTTGGATGCGATAATAATCGTCACCAACATATCACCTATGCCATCTGCCACCTCTGGATTATCAAATGCCGATTCAGTAACCGCATCTATTGTTTCATCCAACTCTTCTTGAGTCTTATCTAACTGGGCCAAAGGATCAGCAGCATCAAAGATGCCACGCTCATCTGCCCAAACTACTACCTTCGCTACTAGCGTTTCAAAATTCTCCATTGTTTTTTTCTTTTTTATTTTGCTCCATTCTTTGGATATGTCTACCCCAGATATCATCTGGTATTTCATTTAATGATTCTAAATGCTTCTGCAAATGCGATCTCATTCTTATATTATAGAACTCAATCGGGAAAGTTATAAGGGTTTTTATAAAAACACTTATACAGCTAACTACGGCTAGCATCACACCAAAAGTTAGGCCGACGAAAACACTAAAGAATAAACATTCTATTTTTAGATAATTAATTTTCATTTTACAGGAGATATTAAACCTGTCTGTTTTGACTCTCAAGGTGTTCTTCTTTGAAATATTTTCGAAGACATTCGAGTTTATCGTCAGCGTCCACCAAAAGCTCTAAGGCTTGCCTAGAATTCTTCCAGTAATCATCTGTAGAATGATCGCCTATACCTGCTGAGTGATCAGAAAGTAAATCAAGAGAAAGTAAGGCTTTCTTTCTTTCAGCAATAGCTTCCGTCCAAAGCATTTCATATAATTGTTGTCTCATTTTTTTTCTTTTTACTGCTCATCAAACGTTTCCCGCCTATTTAAGACTTAAAATCGTCAAATAATAATATAAGCGCTACCCAGGCGGTTGCAATGAATATCTATAAGAGCTTGGGGATTACCTTAGGCAATACTAAGCCACGGTCAAGAGTTTTTTTCAAGATTAATAAAAAAAGTGTAAATCTAAGTATGCCTCAACAATTATTAAGCGAAATACACTCCAGCGCATCAGTATCATCAGGAGACTGGGCGAACTTTAGAGCTGAAGTCACAGGCATGTATCTCTTAAGTGGCCAAGCTAACAAGGAATGGGACTCTCAACACTTAATTAGAGAATATAACAAAAATATAAATGACAGATACGAAAGTTGGACTGGCACTTCCCCCGTTACGACTGGACTATTTATTGAACCTTACAATGATGGGCTGAGTTATATAGGGACAGGCAATTTCCGAAATTATCCTTGAACCTTTTCAATTGGTATGTCGTATTCTTGGTAAGGCAGGAACCAATTTTCACAATCAGCCAAGACATCTGCCAAAGTAACCATAGACATCCAATCTTTCCTGCCGTTACGCTGATAACCTTTATACAAGGAATCGCTGACCTTTGTGACTTTATCGTGCATATCACATTTCTTCTTGGCTAAATTATAAAGATCAATATTTTTGACATGAAGGAAAAAAGCCCCTACATCAAAAGCTATCCAAACAGGAGTACCTTTCTCATTACACCAACCAGTCTTACCATTTACATTAGTAAACTCTAAAAGGATTCTTCCTTCTCGCGTAGAGTTTTTAATCCCTTTTAGATCTACAGTTTCTCCATCAACAATAAAATCAACATGGCCAATATCTTGCATCTTACCAGTCTTTTTGATTGTTAGACCTGCCGATAAGCATGAATGATGGTAACGTTTAGTGGATTCGTCCATGAGCTTTTTAGTATGCGCGACATGACTAGAGCCTGAGAGACCTTTAGCTTTATTAGAAATCATATATATATCATATAAAAGTAATTAAAAATTGCAATAAAAAATAAAAAAACCCCCTACCTTTTATAGGTAGGAGGTTTGATCTAGGAGAAACTAGACTATTTCTGCTTAGCTTTACCGATATTTAAAGCAGCCCAATCGACTAATGTATAAATCTTAGCCCAAATTCCCGATTTCGGGGTTGGGGTTGCAGCGGTGATGGCTGAAGCTAGAGCTATAGCAGCTGTAACAACGCCAAACCAAGGGTTATCTTGAACCAGTTGAATAATTACGTCCATACTGTTATTTACACCATCTAGTGTGATTATGAAGCGATTTGTTTTGTGGCGTAACCTTGATATTGATCAGCAGGATCTAATTCCCAACCTTTAACGCCAAATTTATGCGCTCCAGTTTCAGCACTCATAAGGTCATGTATATCTGGAGAATCCAACCTATGGCAGCAGGAATCAACAGGATTGTCTTCTTCATTTAAGACAGCGATCATCAATTCTTTGTATCCATTAGGGCCAATTATACGGCTATCATATCTGTGGCTCATTCTGCACTTATAACAATATAATCGTGAAACTTCTTATAGCTATCAGCATACTCCACACAGGATTTAAAATCCCCTGCATGGTCTACATAAGAAGAATCGATGACAAAATACTTACCTTCTGGGACAGGAGATGGTTCTGAACCCTTAGCTAAATGAGTAGAGGAGATCCTCCAACCCTCGCCGTCACTCTTAACGATTGTTTTAAACCTTACTGCATCAGCGGGATGAGCATCTTCGCCATACCAACTAAGCATTTTATCCAGTTGCCACTTAGTAAGAATCACATGGGCATCTACTTTCTCTGGGGGGACGACCTTGACAGTCTCTTGAATTTCTATCTTTGGCTCTTTATAACCATGCCAAGCAGCCAAACCTAAAGCTGAAGCAAATAGGGATAGAGCTGTTATTTGTAACGTATTTCTCATAACCGCTACATTATAACCTCTTAAAGTTCTTTGGCAAGCACATTATTTACTTCCCTCCTAATAATTACAATCGGGTCGTTATAAAAATTAGCGTCCCGAACCCTAATTTCATTTAAAACCCAGTAATCTAAAGCTTCTTTTTCGTTGTTAAACTCTGGAGTGTTTGGCAAAGGCTCGTATATAAAACCCCTATCTTTAGCGATTATATGAACCTGCTTATAGTTCTTCATTTTTTAAAACTCAAGCTTAATAGCCCTAGAAGTTCCAGCTAAACCAAGGTAAACATCATTACCTTTAACCAGAGCAGCAGTTGAATACCCTGTGCCTAGACTCATTATACCAGATCCAGCTTTAACTGTTGGATGACCATCCATAAATTCAGATTCATAATCTTTCCACTGGATCTCGTAAGTCTCTGGATTTATCCGAAAACACTTCGTATCAGCCCAAAATGCACTATAAATCCAACCATCAGGAGCGAGATAGCCATGAAAGTTCTTGTTTTTGTTCGCAACTTCTAAATAATCCTCTGGTAAATCGACTTCTTCGTAAGTGTCGTCAGAACAATTAATAATTAAAATCTTTTTACCCTGCCTTGGTAAACAAAATACTTTATCAACAGACTCTACATAAGTCGCGCCAACGTATTTATGAGTCCACCCTGATACCCCCGAAGTCGCTGGAGGGCCATCCAAGTAAGAGAAAACGCCGAACTTATCAATTTTAGCTATACTAGTCCCTAAGACTTGAGGCATGTAGATCTCACCTTTCTTATCCACAGCAGCGCCCCAAATATGATTGCAAAATGTATATCTACTAGGTTTCTGCGGGGTGATAGAAGCTACCTCACCAGTATTAGTGTTATAGGACAAAATGTTTAAAGTTTTTGTGTAAGATGGCATATAAATTATACCATCATTACCTTCTGCCCCAGAACGGACTTGAGGAATGTTCGTGAATTTATTCTCCAAGGTTATAGAGCTAGTCTTTCTATCTAACTTAGCAATAGAATTGGAGTAGGCTGGCAAAAAATAAGTATAACCGTCAGAAGCTTTAACAGTCCCGATAAAACCTTTATACCCCACCTCATTTCTTTTTATGGAATCTGCAGCCGTATCTGTTTCGATATGCATGTCCGATTTATAACCTAAAGAATGTATTATCCCGCTATCATCTAAAGCCATTGTGCGGGTCTTGGTGAGATTACCGACTATTTCGTTATCTAAATATTTAAAAATTGGCCAAGAATTATTTAAGGAAGACTTAATACCAGCGCTAGACGATCCGATACCAGCGCTAGACGATCCGATACCAGCGCTAGACGATCCGATACCAGCGCTAGACGATCCGATACCAACGCTAGACGATCCGATACCAACGCTAGACTCATCACTAGCGATTTTTTTTGAATCTCGCGAATTCTTTAAAAACGCACTCAAAGACTCGATCATTTTCCTTATTACATCGAAGAACATGATTTTAACGCCCCTGCCCCCTGTATTTCTTCTTGTAATTCTTGCTAGATTTATTAGAAGAGTTTTTTGTTTTAGCGTGAACTCCTTTATTTTTGGTCTTTTTTCTGGTATGGACCATCGATTGTAATGCTTTCTTAGCCATAATTATATTTCTACGTATTCAGGAGCGATTTCTGCTATCTCTTCACAGAGACTCTGTATCTCTCTAGATGACATTTTTTTAGCAAGCTTCTTTAATTTTACAACTTCCCAATAAAAGTTCTGATATTCTGCGCCTTGATCTAAGTAACTTTTAGTTTTTAAATCGTAAATAAAAGCGTCATAAACCTCATATCTTGTAGAGTCGATACATTTCTCTATAGGCTCAAACAAAGAATTGCCTACCACATAAGAAAATATATAGTTTGGGTCCACTTTTATTTTTACTTTAGACATTGAACTATATTGATCTTTATTGATTTTATTTCCACTAAAAAATCCTGATTCTGCTCCTTATTTTTGAGACATGCCTACGCTTCTCCAAAACAGACCCACCTTCTCTACTACCCGCTCCATTAGTGTTACCCTCCACAGTCTTAACATAACCACTAGCATCTACATCTTCTATGGCCAAACCAATATGGGAGAATGTAAAAACCACTATGTCACCAGCTTTAATATCTTCGTTAGTTGGCTTACGAAGCTCAACACCTTTGCCCGATTGTTGTTTAGCCCAGTTCTCAAAGTCCCAAGCTCCAGCAGTTCTAGGGCGCTTAAAGTCATAATCCTTATCTTCTATAGCCTCCCTCACCAACCAACAAATAAAAGCCGCGCACCAAGGCCACCCTTTATCTGGGTCAAGCCAAGTAGCAGCTTTATATTCATCGACTCTAGGGCCACAATTTGTCCCATCTACCTCAGAAACACCTATTTCCCTCTTAGATAAAGAGACCATAGTAGATGCGATACCTTTTCCCTCGTCTGGATCGCACTTTTTTGAAAGCTCTGAGAGTATAGCATTCCAAGTGACAGGCCCATCTTGCCCATCAGCAGAGACACCGATCAAATTTTGAACGGCTTTAACTACTTCTTTTTTGCCTTTAAACTGCATTGTTTTATTTTTTGATAAACTTATCGGAGTTTCTTGCGAATTTTTCTCCGATCCGAATAATACCTGTAATAACTTCTGGACTAATGACCCCAATGATACCATAAGTAATAGCTTTAGTTAGAGATGAAACGTCTGTTTGTTCTAGAACAAACCAAGCGATGGTGGCAGCTATAGCAGCTGTTACGATTTTTTTGAATTGTTCCATACAAGATAAATCTTTGTTAGCATGTAATAATCTAGCGAACATAGCAGCGGCCCCTATTAAAGAAACAAGCCAACCGCCATTTAAGAACTCTTTGATTATTGATTTTTCAGGCTCCATGTTTTATTAATTACACTTGATAAAAAAAAAGCCCACCTTTCAGCGAGCTTTAATTATATTTTTTTTAAATTAAATTACTTAGAATAGTATATTTGCCTTTCCAAACGCCTAAATCGCGCATCTGAATGCCATACCTCATCAGTCTCAGGGGTATATATACCCTCTTCAGTCAGAATCTTCTTCCCCTTCTGTAGTTTTAGAGTAGAGGGTTGATAGATATTTAAATCTGGAACGCTCAGAGACGAGTCTTTGGCGCAAGAGGTCAGCCCTATCAGCATCATTACTATCCCCACTCTGCCTAAGATCTTCGATTTGTTTAATGATTTCATCTTCTGTTTTTCTGTGTTGTTTCTGTAAATCAAAATAAAATAATTTGTTTTTTAAACTCAAAAACAATTCTAAAGATTTTAAAATAGATTTAATTAACGTTAGCATTAAGCTTCTACCCCATGAGTATAGATTTTCTTTTCTGTTTTTTCTAGATCATCAGACACTTGAGTCACGTAACCATCAACTGTCCTCGCACAATCAATAGCCCATTCGCGAGAACCTTTAAGTTCAGCACTGTAAGCGTGATGATATTCACCTTTTCGGGTATAAACTTTGTAAAGAATTGTTTTTGTTTTCATTTGTTAGGAATAAATTCTAAAGAAATATTACCGACATTCTGTTTATTGTCTGACAGATGTCCATAGATAATAACAGCTTTAGACAAAAAATCAATACCTTTTTCATCTAGCAGATAAGTATCCTCTCCATCAGAGAACTCTCTTAACAACCCATGCTTGATCTTTTTTGTCCCTCGCAACAAAAGATCTTTGCCCATAAGATGAGCAGTAGTCTTATTAGCCCCTACAACTTTAAATTTAATTGTCATTATATCTCTATTACACCAAACGACTGTATTATTATCGTCATTAAATATTATGACTTTTTTATCATACCTTTCAATCCATTTTTTATAAGATTCGACTTTATACTTCCTTCTTATTTGACTCTTAACATAATTTTTTTCTAGAGCGTCCATAGCATAATCTAAAATATGCCTAGCCGCCTCCATCATCTGTAAACTCCCGAAGTTTTTACTGACTCCAAACACAAATGTTAAATCCAAATAATCACCGACATCCAACAAAAAAGCAGCCACTTTGAGTTTGGAATCCTCTTCTATAATATAAACCTCTGAAGTCCTACAGTAAGTAGCAAATAAAGTCTCTATTTTCTGCCTCCTCAGATGTGGTGAACGTATGTGATCTAAATCGTAAGGCTTGGAGCTTAAAAAGAAATTATAGAACTCAACCCCCAACTTCTCATCATGCCCTTTTAGATGTGTAATTTTCACTTCTTTTTAATATTATATAATAATAAAGTGTAAATTACATTATGGCGGAAGAAGGACAGAATAAAGTAGCACGTAGTTTATTGGATCTACAACCTACTGCTATATTAGAGATGTTCAGGGTTTATCCCGATAGGGTAAACAAGCCAGATCAATGGCTAGGGTTTCATGGTGGGTCTATATACAGCCAATCTATAACTTGGCAAGGTTTTGAATACCTACCTCTATCTATGGAAAGCGAGGGGTTTGATATCTTAGGTGATGGAAAATTAGCTCGACCTAAAATTCGCGTAGCTAATCAAAACAATATAATAACTCAACTACTACAAGTCCATAAAGACTTTAAAAATGCTCAATTTGTAAGAAAAAGAGTGTCTGTAAAATTTATTGACGATGTTAATTTCGAGGGAGGTAACCCGTTTGGAGAAGCTGACCCAAAAGCAGAACTCACAGATGAAACATGGCTGATGGGTAGAAAAACTCAAGAGTCTAGGTTATTTGTAGAGTTCGAACTTAACTCTCCATTAGACCTTGAGAGTTTTAGTGTCAATTCTCGGAGTGTTATTTCTAAATTTTGCTATTGGCAATACAGAGGCGAAGGTTGCAGATACCAAGGTCTACCCATCGAAAGAGATGATGGTGAGAAATTCCAAGACCTAGATGGAAACGGGGTAGCTCCAGATAATAATCCGTCTTTCTTCAATAGCCCCACAGGCATTTGGAGTGTTTCAGGAGAATATAACAAAGGAAATATAGTCGTAACCGAAAGTCCAACTATTTTTTTAGCAAACCCTAATCCAAACTTAAAAGGAGAACCTTTAAAAACCGCTTATGTTTGCGTCCAAGACAATAGAGGTCAGTCTCCAGAAGGAAACCCAAGTTACTGGCAGAAGGATGGATGCACTAAAAAGTTATCGGCATGTAAGAAAAGGTTCAATACTATTGACCTTGTAGCTTTTGAAGCAGGACAAAATATAAACAGCGGATTTAATGCGGTCCAAATTTCTGGTTCACCTAGTGAAGATAATCCACTAATACCAGCTCATACAGGTTTATTTCACACTACAGTTCCAGAGTTAACTGGTCAGCTGACAGGAGAATTTACAATAATGGGTTGGGTTAATATCAACGTTAATAGCCCAGTCGGAGCAGGAATTCTAAGCACCTCTCCAAGAGATGACCAGAATTGGCCTAATACTCAATGGTTGAATATCAACGCTAATACTACTCTGCTTAATCAAAAACAAGGGTCTAATAGCACTAGAGGCAACAAGACTAATCAAATTTCAGCTAACTATTTTGGCTACGCGATTGGGAGTTCTGAAGCTACTACAAGAAACGCTTACAGAAATGTAGCTCTACACGAAGAGCAAAGTGCTGGAGATTCAAGAGAATGGGTGCAGTATGTAGTAACAAATAGTAAGGATGCTTCTTTTATTAATGGAGCTGGAGAAGATCAAGACACATTAATTAAATTTTATGTCAATGGAGTTAGTAAATCTAGAAACCAAGTCACTTTAGGAGGTAGAGCCACTAATAATATAGGGAATTTCGCGAGCCTAACCGAGAGAAAAGCTCTTTCTTGGGCTGGAGGCGAAAAGGCTTTACCTCAGACTTTTATGTTAGGTGCTGTTGAGTTCTATCCAGGAAGATTAGGTTATAGCACACTTATACCTCATTCAACTCCACATACAACTTCGATGAATGGAGCGCTTGGCCCTTGGGCTGTATGGAATCGGCCCCTCAATGATGAAGAAATAGATTATTTATACAAAAAAATCCCAACCCCAAACAGCTATTCTAATGATTTAGATTTCGCTCCAAGAGACTATTATGAATGCACTGGGCGCTTTGGCACAATAACAGGAGGTGGTGACGGGTCACTTGCTTACGGAAAAGATAGCTTAGTAGCTTGGTGGGACGCTAGCACGGGGATAGTTGACGGTGGTTCTACCGTGGGGATGCTAGACATACATACAGGGGATATCCATTTGACTGGTAGTGGAGAATTTAAAGGTATAAACCAAGAATACAAAGAAGCGCCATTAACGCTTTTACAAAACCCTACCCCTGAATTCCCAAACTTCGGTGGATTTCCTGGAACTGACGGATTCGGCTATGCAAGAAATACATAGATGTAAAGGAGAAGTTACTGCTCTCCACAAAATAAAAGAAATGTCTCATAAACATTTTACTCAAGAAATATGTGGCTTTTTAGGTTACGACCACGAAAAGAAAGAGTTCATAGTCCAACGAGAAGACAATATAGCTGAAGACCCCAGATCATACTTTCTCATTAACCCTCTGAGCTATTTACTATTCAAAGACTCCTGTAGCATGATAGGAGTTTTTCATAGCCACATCTCAGGAGACGAAAAAGAATCGGAATTTGATATTAAAATGGCGGATAATTGTTGCCAACCATTCTTAATATACAGCCTTAACACGAAAAAAATAAATATTTATACGCCCAAAACCATAGAATCAGATGTAAATATATTGGAAAGGGTAAAGGCTGCAAAATGACAATAGTAAATATACACGGAATTCTAGCTAGAGAGTTTGGAAACTCATTTATATTAAGCTTACCTAACCCAAAAGATGTTTTAGAGGCTATCGATTGTAATAGGGAAGGTTTTCTGCAAAGATTAATCGAACTACAGAGAGAAGGTTTTTGTTATGACCTGATCATAAACAAAGAGAGAATCACTAATGGCCCAGATATGGATAACATATCAAACCCTGCAACAATAGATCTAGTTCCAGCCATCTCAGGCAGTGGTCAATTTATCGCTGCTGCGTTTAAATTGTTAACAGCAAAGACTTTCGCCGCTACAGTCGCAAAAGCCATAATTTTTGCGGCAATTAGTTACGCGCTAACGCCTAAACCAGAAAACGAAGCTCTAGAGATAGAAGCCGATGCATCAAAAAGCTCTTTAATTTTTAGTAATACAGTAAACGTAGCGAGCCAAGGGTCTCCAGTCCCTATAGGATATGGACGACTACAGGTAGGCTCTCAGGTTATACAAGCCACTATAAAATCGTTCCCTCAACATCAAGACCCTTTAAAAGCTTTAAGAGGTAGCAGCAGTAATCCAATATTTGTAGGAAATAGAGCATTATGAAACATCTCCTCAAGAAATTAAGTATCGCAGGAGCAGGAGGTAAAGGAAGTAAACCTAAACCTCCTATCTATAAACCGCCTGTAATGGGTGAGCTTCAGTATGGAGCATCACATAGTTACGCAGAGACATTAGATTTATTGAGCGATGGACCAATTGAGGGGATAGTTAACTCAAATGGAGAATTAGTTGATGGTTTAAATATCTTACAAGGGATTTATTTAGATGATACCCCTGTCGCAGTCACCAACCAACCAGCAAAAAAGACTAGCGAAGTCACATCATTAGAGCAGCTTACTTTTGACTCTCTAAATATAGAGCTGAATGCTCCCCCTGCAGTCGATTACCTTAGCAAGTTTTTCCAAGAATTAGAAGAAGCGCCGAATAGAAGCTCTGGAGGAAGAATAACGTCTCTGAATTCAGATACCTCTGGAGATACAGAGATTTTTGAATCAGAATCTTGGCCTGATATTAGCATGATGTTCCTAAGGACAACTACGCAACCTAACCAAGTACTTCCAATTGGAGGAAAATCTATAACAGGCCCACCTGTCTTACCATCCAAAACTTCTGATTACGCTGTTTTCATAAGGGGTTTTATAAAATATAGAGGATTGGGAGGGACTCAAACATTCAATTGGTATTTGAATGAAGAATTGCAGCTGAATTATGATGATTCAAATGCGGCTTACAGAGAAAACGCCCAACCAAAAGGAACTATTCAAGAAGGCAGTTTGCTATGGGCAAACACTTCTTCTTTAGAAGCTTCCAAATTTTTATTCGCTTTTAATCCAACCATCACTTATATCGCGGAAAATAATAGTGGTAGATTTACACTCCCACAATTTTTAACTAGAGAGAACTCTCAGATATTCTCCGATAACATCAATATACTTAGCAAATTAACATTAGAAGATCTCGACGATATCTTAAATTTATACAATACAAATAATGTCGTTGATGGGAACTTGGGACAAAAGGTGTTAGCTTCTAGAGCTTTATCGAGGATAGGTTGGGATGGAGGTAACGTAAGAAGCTTACTATCTAATTACTTAGATAAAGCGGCTGGAGGGGTAGCTATATGTAAAGTAAGTTCTACATATTCTAATTTACAGAATAAAAACATTTTAGATGGTGATTCTTTAATGGAAATGGAAACTATACCTTATGGTACAAAGTATAAATTTAATCTAGTAGCCCGTTTAAGAAATTTAGGAGTAAGAGTGACCGATGTTACTTGCCCAGAAATCTCAGAGAATGGTTCTTTGACTGGGGTTATGCACGGATTCTTAATTTTCGAATTCGCTATAGAAAATAATACCATTGACAACTTCGTTAACACAACAATTGGTAAAACCATAGTTTATGGAAAAAACCACACATTCCAAATACCATTTGAAATCATAGAAGCTCTAAAAGATTTAAGCTCATTTAAATACGCAAAGAGAATTAAAAACAAATCGACCTCTCAAACACTTCCATTTGATCCAACTATCAATGCTATAGATACTAATGGACTAAAATTTAACTATAGTAATGTTTTAGCTGAAATCCGTAAAGGCGAAGAGAACCAAACCCCTTTTAATAACTTTAAAAAGATATTTATTGATCACCCTTACAATAGAGAACTCTTTGGACCTTTTGGCACAGCTAAATTTTTTGAAAGCGGAGGTAAGCAAGAAAACGCCCCACAACGGATTATAACTAATTCATCTATGCTATCTAGGGCGGATGTAGTTGATCAATCGGCAGATAATTTTAATGTAGAACTGGACAATGGTTTACCAACTTCCGAAGGTAGTGACGACCAAAGAGTAGACGCAACAAACAAAGACCGTAACTATTCGACTTGGGCAGAGAGTTCCTTGGCTGACTTCGATGAAAAAGCTGTCCCAGTTGTTCATACAATTTACAACCCAAATGTAGAGAGAGCTTTTATTACTCTGGATGTATCCTCTCTTAAAGACACTTTAATAAAAGATGTAAAGGACGTTAGAGACGGTAGAGCGAAAGATAATAAGAATCTAAGTATAGGTACAAATTTCCCAACAGTTCTTAACATTAGTGTCGAGACTGGGTCTGTCGGACCTGAAGGCGAGATGCCTTTTAATACTTACACCTATCGAATAGTAGCCCTTATAGAAGGAAATACTTTAATAGATATTGGAAATCCTGATTACAAAGGGTCCAGCGGTAGAGAATTTGTTGTAGAGTTAAATGGAGATGATAGCAATATTAATTATCTCTCTCAACCTTTTGAACTTCCACTCAGTAAAGCACAAGAAAGAAGTTTGTTAACTTCTGATGGAGAAAAGGGTATAGAGGCTGGCGTAATTGATGATTTTCAGAATCAGAATAGATATATCAAAGTAACAAAGCTTTCTTATGAGACCAACTCTGTTTTGCTATCTAAAGTAGTATCAGTAAGTAAAGTCACAGAAATCATAGATGCGGATCTACCTTACCCCTTTTCTGCAATAATAGGAACAAAGTTAGACTCTAGATCTTTTAGTAGTATACCGAAAAGGAGTTTTGATTGTAAATTAAAAAAAGTAAAAGTCCCTAGTAACTATCACCCAACTAACAAAGGTGTAGATAAAAGATATTATAATACTGAAGCTGAATTTGACAATGCCAGCCAAAAAGATAAACTAATTTACAAAGGCGATTGGGATGGATCTTTCCATGAAACCCTTCAATGGACAGATAACCCAGCATGGATTCTTTATGATTTGCTAACGAATGTCAGATATGGAATGGGTTCTCATATCAACTCTGACAATATAAATAAATGGCAACTTTATAAGATAGGTAAATTTTGTGATAATGTCGATAGTCAAGGGTACTTTTTAGGAGTTACAGATGGGAGAGGCGGAAAAGAACCTCGTTTTTCTTGTAACGCAGTATTCGACCAAGGACAAAAAATATTTGACGCTATAAATACTATAGCTGCGCTCTTTAGAGGGAGAACCTTCTTTAGTAATTCTGAGATCAATTTTGTAGACGATAGACCTAGAACAGCGGTCAACCTCTTTACAAATGAAAGCGTTAAAGACGGTTTATTCTATTACTCAAATAATCGAAGAGATGAGCAGTTTAATACTATAGAGATAGGATATAGAGATAGATTTGACAATTACACACCAAAGATAGAAGTCGTTGAAGACGAAGAGGATATTAAAGAACGAGGTGTTTTCAAAAAACGTATCGAAGGAATTGGTATAACTTCTCGGGCTATGGCTCGCAGAGCAGCTCAACACCAAATCTTTTCTAAAATAAAAGAGAATCAACAAGTAGCATTTACCGCTGGATTAGAAACTCTCCTATGTAAACCTGGAGATCTAGTTATCATAGAAGACGAACTCAAGACTAACATAACTAATTTTGGCAAAATTTTAGATGTTAACTTAAATGACGAAACAATTAGACTAAGTAATACATTCTCATCTTCAATGAACACGGGAGTATTAACTATTTACAACCCCACTGGAATAGATGGAATTGAAGAACTTGATATCGCAGCTAATCAGAATAGGCAGAGATACGACAATTTTACCATAACTGGGCTAGCCACAGATTCTTGGAAAAGGTTCACTGGAGACTACAGTTTCTCAAACTATACCGTAGGTTATGATCAGACCACTGGATTTAGCGCAGGAGAAACTAGATATTCTGAGTATGCTTCCTACACAGGAGTCTCTGGGACATTAGTTTACTTTGAGACAGGTGTGACAGGTTGGGTTTTAGGCTCTGGAAACGCTAAATCCCTATACTCTGGAGATTTTATTGCTGAACTAACAGGCGCTCAAACACTGACTCAATTCAATACTGGTAAAATAGCCCCTTTAGACATGACTGTCGCAGATAAAAGAGGGACAGCTGTAGCATTTTCTGGTTTTGATCTCAGTAGTTTTGAAAGTTATACTCGCGGTATAACGAATTCAGATTTATCTGGCACAGCTCCAGAACAAATAACTACCATTAACGTAACTGGTATTGTCACAAATTTAGACTATGGATGTTCTCTTTCAGGGTTTGACAAACCAGAACTCCTTTCTTCTATAAAATTAGGTAGTGCGGCGAGATTCCAAATTAAAGACGCAAGCCCCTTCTTTTATAAAGTGATCTCGATGAAAGAGGAGAATCCAAATGAATATCTCGTCACCGCGACAAAATATGATACTGGGAAATTTGATCTCATTGATAAAAATATAAGTATAGAGAATGAAGCAAATACTTATAGTTATCAAGTAGCTCAAACAATTAATGGAGTGACATATGAAACTCTACCCCCTCCCACATTCGTTGGCGATGTCACGACAGGAGTCCCAAATGCAACCAATCAGACCTTTGATATCACAGGAGAATGGACTAATGTCACTCATAATAAAGGGTATGGAGTCAGGCTTACTTTGCCCAACGGTCAAGTAGTTGACACAACTACCCCAGAAAATGTTACTAGTATTAGTCTATCTGGATTAAACCAAGTAGGGATATTCAATGTAGGTGTAAGTACACTAGGGAATATGGGTCGTAGTGGAGGAAACGCATACTATAACTCTCCCTATATAAATACTGGTATATTCATCCTTTATGAAGATGCCCTTACTTATTCTAAATCTTTTTTAAATAAAATAACCATTTTATAATGAACTATACGGGATATTCAGTATTAAAAATACCTAAGACTGGTGCGGCTTTTGCCTACGCAAAAGAAGCTAGAGACTTTGCTACTGGAGCTACAGGAGTAGGAGGTTATTTAAATGCTAATGCAACTGCCTCTGGATGGACAGGTGTTGAGTTTATAAGTGCGATTGGGGCTGGTGGATGGTCGATTTTACCTGTGTCTATAGGAGGGACTGAACCTGATATGTATACTGGATTAGCCACAGTTATCGGTGGGACCACTCCTATTGGAGATTTAAGGTCAGAAAGTGGACCTTACGTTAATGTAGGAGGCTCTAATTTATACAGTACAGAAAAAAATAAAGAATATAAAGCGGCTTTTTATGCTGCTTATATCGGAGGAACCAATTCAGCGCCGACAAAAATTGGTATAGGAACCACTAGCACTGATATTAGTACCAGTGGTTACTACGAAGGAAGTTTCACTACCCGCAACATCTATGAATTTGAGAGCAGTTATAATGCAGATCTAGATGATCCCACTAAGATAATTACAGGTAGCGGAGTATATACAAACGGAGGAGACGTATCTCTTCAATTCAACATCCTAAACAGGAATGGGGAACTCTTAACATCAGCAGCTCAAATAGCCTCTGACCCTTTTGTCGATAGACAAATAATCAGCATTTTAGATTCTAATGCAAATGTAGTATTCCCCAACTATAAGACAAATGGAGACTCTACTTTTACTTTTTCCCGTTCTCAAAACATAGATGTCTTTGGATCTTACAATAGGAACTTCGGGATAAGAAATGAAATAGTCAATAAAGACGGAGGTATTACAACGGGAGAATTCTACCTTTATGCTAACACAGCCACATTCGATGGGGTAATAGTTCAAGCCTCTGGAGAAACATCTCTAAACCAAAACCTTAGTAACCATTCCCCTCCAGACACTGGTACTATAACATCCGCCGCTGATAGAGCAGATGCTATAAAATATTTTAATGACCAACCAATTAACACTTCTGGATCTACTGGATTCATTGAGTTGACATTAAATTTTAATGAAAGCCCGAACTTTACAAATCTTGGAGATGTCACTATATGGAAAGGCACATCTGGAGATTTTGTAACAAACAGGGGAAGTCTAGTTGGTAATTATCCATTGAATCTGATCCAAGAAGGACAGAAGATTACTCTAACCGCTAATGATGGTATTGAAGAAGCCACACCTTTATTCTTTAAATTAATAGCAGATAGTGACGTAGGTTTTGAACCCGAGATCCTAACTATTGGCCCATATACTCTTGAGCCTAATGTTGAAGGCCCAGATTTAAATCTCTATAACCAAGGAGACCAATCACTAGTTGGAGACTTTACTATTGAAGGAGGCTTAGAAGGAGATAGCTCTAACGGTGGTAATCTTAATGTTAGTGGAAACGCTTTAGGAACGGGAATCGGTGGGCGATTAACAGGACCAGACAGTAAGATGTATCTCCTTTCAGGGGATGCCGCAGGAACAGAATCGGACACTTTACAAACTGTAACAGCTCGCGGAAATACTACTCTTGGTTTAGATGTAAATTTCCAAGATGGAACTTTATTTGTCGATCATACTAATCAAAGAGTCGGAGTGGGAACAAATATCCCACAAGACACTCTAGAAGTAGTAGGAGACTCCTTCTTTGATGGTGACGTTGGTATAGGAACGGTGAATCCAAGTTCTAAATTAGAAGTAGTAGGAACTAATGCCCAAGTAGAAATAGCCACAACCGATGGATATTCAATTAAATCTTCCCAAAAAGCTATAATAGCGGTAGTAGGAAGCGGGACCATTTCTTCCAAAGGGTCGATGATCGCTGGGGGATCAGGTCATCACATCAGTGGAGATTACGATACTATTGCTGGAGGAACCATTAATAATATATCAGGAGGCAACTTTAACTTTATTGGAGGTGGTTCTCAAATTGACATCACAGGCAGTCAATATTCTTCAAGCGTCGGGGGAAAGAATAATGATTTATTTAATTCCGATTATTCTGTTATAGGAGGAGGGCAGAATAATAAAATCGAAGAATCAAATGGGAGTTTTATAGGGGGAGGATTTAGTAATTTAAACCAAGCCGATTTCTCAGCTATCGGAGGAGGTACTTTAAACAAGACTACTGGAAATGGCTATTCGTTTATTGGAGGAGGAGAAGGTAATGAAGTACACTCTGTTTTTGGGGGAATCCTAGCAGGAGAGAATAACATCGTCAGTGGTGACGACTCAGCTATCGTAGGATCTTCGCAGAGCAAAGTTTTTGGAGTTCACTCTTTAATAGCAGGAGGGAAAGATTCTGTATCGAGTGGAGATTACTCTTTCACTTTAGGGCGACAAGCTCTCATTCCCTCCTCTCATGATGGAGCGGCAGTCTTTGCAGATGGACAAAGTAGAGACCACATCTCAAGCGGAGCGCATACCGCTACTTTAGATTTCTCTGGTGGCGTTTATGTCCCAACTAGTGGAATGTTCGGAGAAGGTCTATTCGTTAGCGGTGTTCCTGTTCTTACGGGGGTAGCGGAAGTTGATACGTTACAGACTGTTACTAATAGAGGAAATGTAACGACGAAAAGTATCAAAGCGGCAGAAATAACAGGTAGCAATCTTACTCTAGGTAATGGTGTTACTGATGCCTCAATTCAATTAGATGGTGATTTCGGTGGAGGTGATCTTACTCTGCAAAACCTTGGTAGTAACCAAGATATCTTCTTTAAAGTAAATGATGGTGGGGTGACCACCACACCTTTCACAATACAGGGTTCNACCAGTAATGTAGGTATACATACAAATAGTCCTTCAACTAAATTCCATTTAGGAAGCGGTATTGCTCGATTCCAAAATGCTGGGTCTAATTACATAGAAGTTGATGGTAGTGTAGCTGGTGCAAACATTGCTAGGATAAGCTCAAGATTTAATAGGTTTGAAATAGTAACAAATGCTGGGGCTGGTGACCCTGATATATCTTTGATGCCAGCCGCTGGCGGTAATGTGGGAATAGGTAATAACGCCCCAGCCGAGGCATTGTCTATCAGCACCGCTGCCGAAGCAAAAGATAACAACATAGATTTCTTAGTCTCCAACTCTTATAATGCAGGTTTGTTGTTTAGAGATCCTGCTGGCGGTAGGGGTTCTATTATATCTAATACAGATAATGATTTAATTTTTTCTACTAATGGCACAGGCATTTCTGCTGAAACCATGCGGATTGATTCTGATGGCAATGTAGGCGTTGGAACAGTAGACCCTCGCGCAGCATTGCATGTCGATAATGGCGCTGGAGCGACTACGGGATTCTTAGTAGAGAGTAGCTCAAACAAAAATATCTTATGGGCCGAAGATAATGAATCAATTAATGCAAGATCCTCATTCAATGTATACCATACTACTGTAGCATCACGCTACTTGCGTTTAAGTTGGGGTTCTATATTCGCTAACGATAACGGTAATGAACTAACATTAGGTTCTAACCGTACTAGTAATACTGCCACAAGAATTTTTCTAACAGCAGAAGGTGCAGATAATACTCCTGCTAATACTATTCAAATGCAAGCCAATCATGGCTTGGCTATATTTTCGGGTGTCTCTACAGATACATTTGAACCAACAGCATTGATTGATGTCAGAGGAGACGCTTATATCTCTGGTAGTGTAGAAGGTACGGGGGTAGGGAACCGCATAACAAATAACGGTGTTCCTTATCTCCTTTCTGGAGATTCTCCTGCGGAGACTCAAACGCTGCAAGATGTTTGTGATAATGGGAATACAACGACAACTTCAATCATCTCTACAGGTCCGTATATATCTGGAGTTACTGGGTTGTTTAGTGATAATGTAGGAATAGGAACAAATAATCCAACAGCAAAGCTAACAGTTGCAACCACAATGGCATCATCGCCTACTTCTCAACTTTATTTAGACGTAGATGGAAGTAATACCGTTGGAGGTGGTGGAGAAGTAATATTTAATACCTCTGCTAGTGGTGGGACTTTAACTAATTATAACGCAATAGTAAGAGGTCAAAGAAGTTCATTAAATGATGGCTCTTCTGATTTATTGTTTTTTACAACTCATAATCCAACAACTCCGACTTCAGCGATTAGGATGATTGTCAAGGATTCAGGTAAGGTTGGTATCGGAATAACTAATCCAGCAGGTATATTAAACGTAGCGACAGCCGATGATGAGTGCTTAAGATTCACAGATACTGCTACTACAGATGCAAATAATATTAGAGCTTACCAACAATACTATGCAAGTAACAACACTTCTAGAGCAGGGTATTTAGGTTTTACTACAACCAATACTTTTGATATAGCGACTACCACAGCATCAGGTAAAATTAGATTCTTGTCTGGCAATAACGCCCCAGCAATGCTTATTGCTTCTGACGGTAAGGTTGGTATTGGAACAACTAATCCAGATTCAAAACTTTCTGTCACAAGTTCAACAATTAATAGTGAGGACATTCTATATTTAAAATCAGGTGCAGACAGTGTTAATGATTATTTAGGTATTGCATGGGAAATTGGAGCAGGTGGAAACGGTCCTCATTCCGCAATAAGATCCTTTGTAGGGCCGTCAGCATCAGATGCGCGTCTTGGTTTTCTAACAACTAGCAATGGAGGCACTACTCTTACAGAAGGACTTAGTTTAGCTCATAATGGCAACGTTGGTATAGGAACAACTAGTCCTGCAAGGAAATTGTCTGTAGAGGGGTCTGGTGTAGAAATCAAGGGGACAGAACCTACCCTATACTTTACAGACACGACTACTGGTCATGACGACTGGAAGATGTATGTCGATTATGATGAATTCTACCTTCAACAATACGTCGGTGACTCGTCATACACGTCACGATTATCCATTAATGGCAGCGGTAGTGTTACAATTAACGCAGGTAATTTATTTCTTGCAAACTCTTCAAGCAGAATTTCAAATGGTGCAAATGGTGAAATAGGATTTAATTATAATACTAGCGCAACTGGTGGTTTAGTTTGGTATGGTGGAGGAACTGCCTCTAAGTTTTCTGTAACAAACGCAGGTAACGCAACCTTTGCAAGTGATGTAACTCTTACTGATGGTATACTTACCGTTAATGATGGAAATAATTATGTTAAAATTAGCGAAGGCTCTAACAGTATTGGTCAGATAGAATTAAAAGATGGAAATCCTGTATTTTTACAAGGATGGGCTAATGAATTTAAAATAGCAATAGGCACTTATGATAACCACGCACTTAGTATAGCAACTAATAAGAATGCAACCTTTGCAGGTGATGTAACCGTAAGTGGTGGCGATATCACACTAGGTGGAACAGGAAGGATACAGGGGGTAGATACTGTAACAGACGCTACAGACGCAGCCAATAAAGCTTATGTAGATGCTCAAGTTGGTAGCGCAGATACTTTACAAACTGTTACAGCTAGAGGAGCTACTAGTAATAAAGCAATTAGCGTATCTAATATTGTAACATCTAATGAGTTTGTTGTCGGCAATCAGGGTAAAGTAAATTCTAGCTCTACATTAGGACTTCAGCTTCAATCTACTAGCACAAATAAACCCATAAAATTTCTCACTAATGTCGCTGGCATGATCGAAAGAATGAGGATTGAGGGTGATGGAAAAGTTGGTATAGGAACAACTAGTCCTTCTACTGCGTTGGATGTCGCTGGCGCAAAAGGTTCTAGTGGGATTATAACTGTTGCTGATACAGCTTCTGTTGCGGCAGGCGTTGGTGGAGGAATTGATTTTCATGGAATATATACAGGTTCCTCCAGAACAGTATTTGGGAGTATAGAAGCAAAGAAAACAAATGCTACTGCTGGGCATTATGGAGCGGGCTTGGCTCTATCAACAAGAGTTAATGGTGGTGGTTCTCTCACAGAAAGATTAACAATTCTTGAGGGCGGTAACGTTGGTATAGGAACAACAAGTCCAGCAGCTATATTAAACGTAGCGACATCCAATGATGAATGCTTAAGATTCACAGATACTGCTACTACAGATGCAAATAATATTAGAGCTTACCAACAATACTATGCAAGCAACAACACTTCTAGAGCAGGGTATTTAGGTTTCACTACAACTAATACTTTTGATATAGCGACTACCACAGCATCAGGTAAAATTAGATTCTTAGCTGGTAACAACGCCCAAGCAATGCTTATCGCTGCTGACGGTAAGGTTGGTATAGGATCAACGAGTCCTAGCCGTCTATTGACCCTAGAAAATAACTCTTCCACAGTAACGAATAACTCCCAATTGAGAATCAATAATGCTGGAGCTGGTGATGCTTACATATATTTATTCGCTGGAAGTGATTGGTCATTAGGTATCGACAATAGCGACAGTGATAAATTTAAACTATGCACAACCAATGATGTTAGTGACGGGACTGAAGTCGTTACTGTCGATAGAAGCGGCAATGTTGGTATTGGAACAACTAGTCCTAATGTACCACTAGAAGTGCATGGAGCTGATATTACAAGTTCAAGTAATACTACAGCGCAATCTGTTCTAAGATTAGTTAGAGATATCACCGACCCTTCTTATACATCGAGAAAAGACAGTGCTGTAGATTTCATGTTATCTAGGCAGCAAGCTGTTGCTAACAATCTTCCTTATACTAGATTAGATATAAGACTAGCGGGGACTACAGATTCTTCTACGCCCTCGTTGGATGTGATGAGTCTTCTTTACGACGGTAACGTTGGTATAGGAACAACTAGTCCGTCTAACAAGCTGGAGATCAAGGGATCAGGTGGAGGCACTGATGTGCTAAATCTAAATAAAGGGTCTGGTGTAGGTGGTCTTAAATTTACATTTAATGGAACCAATTATGTCTCTTACATAAGAACTTATGAAGCCTCTACTGTAGCAGACAACTACATGGCTCTAGGTGTTTCTAATGGAAATAATACCACTGGCGCTGAAGTCATGCGGCTCAAGGGTGACGGCAACGTTGGTATAGGAACAACTGAACCATCTGTTAAATTAGATGTAAATGGAAACATAAAAGCCTCTCAAGTGGGAGTAACAAATATTGTAACAAACAAGATTGTTAAATTTGGAGGCACTTACTTCGATGACAGTTCTATAACTGACAATGGATCACTTGTTTCGATCAATACGGAATTAGATGTTAATGGACTTACCACCTCAAATGCATTTAGAACTGACCCAAGTAATAGTGAATACAGCTTGTTGACCAGAACAGGTGCAAGCCCATCGCTTTATGTTCAGTCTGTTAGCTCAAACACTAATCAACCAATAGCTCTATTTAGCTATGGTAGTGCTACAGCGGCAGCGGGAAACAAAGTATTATCTGTGGCAAGAGGTTCAAGTTACTTTGACAATACTAACGTTGGTATAGGAACAACTAATCCTTTGGGATTATTACAAGTCGGCAAATACACAGTAGCATCACAGGGAAACCAAGGAGTTTCTGGAAATATAAGTAGTTTCGCTGATAGCGACACCAATAACATATTTTTAGGGTTAAAGAACGGCGCTTATCCTAATAGGGGTTTCGCATTCAGAACTGTAGCAGTAGGCGTTAATTCTGATTTTACTATTTACGAACACGGGCAAGGCTCTGCGGAAGTATTTAGAATAACCGCTGGCGGCAACGTTGGTATAGGAACAACTGCTCCAGCTTATAATTTAACGATAGCCGATGCACTTACATCAACGCCTAAAACCCTACTGCACTTTGACGCTAATAATATAACTAATGGTGGTGGCTATAACATAGATTTCAGAACAAGTTCTAATGATACTGCCGATAGGTATGTCGCTAGAATAAGAGGTATAAGGGAAGGTAATGGAGCTACTAGTCAACTTTCATTTTGGACGGAAAATAGTGGGCTATTCCAAAGAATGACAATAAAGGCTGACGGTAACGTTGGTATAGGAACAACGAGTCCATCAGTAAAACTAGAAGTCAAATCAGGCGGTGCTGATGATGGATTCCATTTAAAAAGATCTAATAACACAAATTCAATTATTGGACTCGTCCAAACAGGAACTGGAGACGGGGCATTACTCTTGAGAAATGCGAGCAATGTTCAAACTGTAATATTAAGGGGTCAAGGTGATAGTTCTATTACTGGCGGTAACGTTGGTATAAACACAACGACCCCATCTTATAAACTTGATGTCAATGGTGGTATACGAGCTGGTGG
>JGI24005J15628_10000454_pt1 | contig 23766 bp, 20 predicted proteins | sample LinPmetageLP40_FD_15628 | JGI IMG/M metagenome (IMG submission 15628)
AAGCAGGACGAGCAGCACGAGCAAGCAGGACGAGCAAGCAGGACGAGCAAGCAGGACGAGCAAGCAGGACGAGCAAGCAGGACGAGCAAGCAGGACGCTGAATCGTCTCACCCGATTGCTGACCGCTGATCCTGTCTCCAGGTGCCAGCATTGAGCTATCGAGATGAGACTGGTGCGCCGGCAGTGGATCTAGCTCGTCATCACCCATGCCACGGCGCGCGTTGTACGCCCACCCCGATTCAGGACAAGCGTGTTTCTCAGAAGGCGGGGGTGAGCAGGACGCGTTGAGCTGGCCTCTCGCATGATACCTGGCAGTGCTCGTTCAGCGCTCAGACCGCTTGCCACTCTCGATTTCGAACTCGATTTCGAACTCGCTTCTCGAGCTTGCTTTCCGTGCTAGCTCCCCGTGTCGGCTTACCACGCACGCTACTATTGCCGTGTTTCCTGCTGACGCGCTGTCCTGCTGATGCGTTGTCTTTCCGACGTACTGGCTTTCCGAAAAGGTGCCTGACGCATCTTTCTCCATGAAGCGGTCATGTCATGTTGCCCGCCGGTCGTCTTGCTTTCAGCAGTTTTGCGCTACCGTTCCTGCACTGGCTTCTGCATTAGCGTTCTGGGCCAGGTCGCACCGCTTCATGTCTTTCCCCTTATCTCCCGCCATCGACCCTCGTCGGTGGCGGGTTTTTTCTGCGCCGCAGTTGGGCATTTCGATCAAGCAAGGCGATATCTCGTCTGCTGTCGGGTGCCTCGCGGCGAGCATTTCCCTGTGGAGCGCATGAGCCAATGAAGATTCTGTTTGTCATCGGTAATCTTTCCAGTGACGGAGGCACGGAACGTGTCACATGCGAAATCGCCAGCGGACTGGCGCGCTTGGGTCATGAGGTGATGATCGCGAGTCTGTTCGGGCCAGCAACCAGCTCGTTTGCCCTGGAGGACTGCATCACGACCTGTTGCCTGAATCTGAAGGAAGCCAGAGGCGGGGCCCGGCGTTCGCTGGGCATCAGTTCGGCGCTGCTGGCCAAGGTCCGTCACCAACAGGCTGATGTCGTGGTGCTGGTGGATTCGATCCTGTTCGCCTTCTGTGCGCCGTGGGCTCCGTTCCAGCGCGCCCGGATCATCTGCTGGGAGCATTTCAACCTCGCCACCGATCATGGTTCACGCCTGCGTTCGGTGGGACGCTCGACCGCCGTGCGCCTGGCCGACGCCATCGTGGTGCTCACCGAGCGGGACGCCGAAGCCTGGCGAGCGCGCTATCGCATCCGCGACAAGATCGGCGCGATCTGGAATCCGGTACCACACTTCCCCAGGCCCAGCGAGGAGAGCGCAGCGTCGCGTACCGTGCTGGCTGTCGGGCGCCTCACGGAGCAGAAGGGCTTCGATGTGCTGCTGAATGCCTGGCACAAGGTCGTGTCGGCCCACCCTGACTGGCGACTGCGCATCGTCGGCTGGGGCGAGGATGAAAATGACCTCAAGGCCCAGGCCTGGACATTGGGCCTGAGTGACAGCGTCGTCTTCGTGGGCCGCACCTCACAGGTGGAAAAGGAGTATCAGCGGGCGGCGCTGTACGTGATGAGCTCACGCTGGGAGGGGCTGCCGATGACCCTGCTGGAAGCGCAATCCTTTGGCTTGCCGGTGGTCTCGACAGACTGTGAGACCGGGCCTGCCGAAATCCTGGCCGGCGGCAGCGGCGTGCTGGTGAATGTCGAGGACGATGAGACTCTGGCGCGCGAGATCCGTGACCTGATCACGGATGAGGCTCGTCGCAGCGAGATGTCCCTGCTGGCACGCGACAATGCCGCGCGCTTCGATGCCGACACCCTGTGCGGCGAGTGGCAGCAGTTGCTGGAGCGCCTGACCGCCGGTCAAGCCCGCATCGCGGATGCCTCGTAAAATAACGCCCTGACATCAGAGATGGAGCATGGTTTCAAAACCGAGCGGGGGAGCAGGGCGTGATCCACTCTGGTGAGCCTTTGGCTAGACATTCGCTGACCAGGCGCCCCGTCACGCCTGCAAGTGTCACCCCGATATGCTGATGGCCAAAGGCATGAATCACGCGAGGCTCATTAGGTGATGGGCCGATCACCGGTACGCAGTCGGGTAGGGTGGGACGAAAGCCCAGCCAGCGCCGGGCGACCGGGGCGTCGATTCCCAGCACCTTGCGCACCCGGCTTTCCAGATAGTCGAAACGGGCCGGGTTGGCCGGCCCCGCAAGCGAACTCAGCTCCACGGTGCCGGCCACTCGCAGACGCGCACCCTCGTCGCTGTGCAGTGGCGTCATGTAGAAGGCGCTTTCCACCGGGCAGGTCGGGCGGTTGAGCGGCGAGTGCTCGAGATCGAATTCGATGTGATAGCCACGCTCGGTATCCAGCGGAATCCTGTCGCCGAGCTGGCGGGCCAGGTTTGCCGACCAGGCCCCGGCTGCCAGCACCACTCTGTCCGCCATGAGTCGCCGGCCATCGGCGTACTCCAGCAGCATGCCGGAGGCCTGTCGGCTCAGGCGGGTGACCTCGGCGCTGACGATCCGGCCTTCTTCGCGCAGCGGGGTCGCCAGGGTGTCGATGAACACCTGCGGGTCATCGAGGTGACAGGAGGAGGGGAACAGCACGCCGCCCGCGGTGTGGCCTTCCATGGCGGGTTCCAGTGCGATCAGCTCGTCCGCCGTCAGCACCTGCTGGTGGATGCCGAGCTGGTCGCGCAGCCGGATATCGCCCTGTGCGGCCTGCAGGTTCTCGGCCTTGCCGTAGGCATACAGGCAGCCCTTGCGCTGAATCATCGCGGCGGCGGCGGGGGCATCGTCCAGCAGCGGCTGGTAGTCCGTGTAGGTATGGCTGAGCAGCTGGGCCAGCATCTCGCTGTTGGCGCGAAAGCGAGTGGCGTTGCACTGGCCCATGAAGCGCATCAACCAGGGCGAGAGCCTCGGCAGGCATTTCCAGTCGATGACGAAAGGCGAGTCAGGCGACAGCAGCAGCGACGGCATGCTGCGCCAGATTTCCGGACGAGCGATGGGCAGGCAGCCGTAATCCGCCAGGGTGCTGGCATTGCCGAAGGAGGTGCCGCTGGCGATGCCTTCGCGTTCGATCATCGTCACCTCGTGGCCGCTGCGCCGCAGCCACAGGGCGCAGGCGACACCCACGGCGCCCGCGCCGATCACCGCCACTTCCGTGTGTTCGCTATCACTCATTGATTGCTCACCTTGTGGTCATCTTGTTGTTATCGAGGTGTTGTCATCCTGGCGTCGATATCGAAGCGTCGTCATCGAGGTATTCGCGCCGCAATGACGCACGCCCCGGGGGTGGCCGGGGCGCAGCAGGGGATCTTTCGAGCATGCCTCGCGCGCGACAGCTCGGCAAGCGCGTTGTCACCGGGCGTGTCCTACTCAAGCGTTCCGGGCGTGGCGCAATCCAGGCCCTTCAAGACACGCGTTTCAAGATCGGCTCGGCTCCTCGAAGGGCAGCGGGATGTCATCACCACGCCGGACGGCGAAGACATTCAGCGTCATCGCCACCAGGGCGTAATAGCCCAGCACCCCGACCAGCTCCACCATCACGGTTTCGCCGAACATCGCGACGGCCTCGCCGTACAGGGCATCATCGACGCGCCGCTCGGCGTAGAGGGCGCGGGTGACGCGATAGACCAACCGCTCATCGTCTTGTTCAAATGCGGGTTCACGCTCCTCGCGCAGTGCCGTGATGACCTCGGGTGCGAGGCCGGCCTGCTCGGCGATCGGCGCGTGAATCTGCCATTCAGCCTGTGATTTCCACCACACCGCCGTGGTGAGAATCGCCAGCTCGCTGAGGCGCAGCTCAAGGCCGGTGGCGTAGCGGCAGAAGGCGCCGAGGCGCTGGGCATGACTGGCAAGCTCGGGGCTGTGGATCCAGGCCAGGAAGGGGCCGTCCAGATTGCCGCGCGGGCCGCTGAGAATCTCGGCCAGCACCTCGCGCTGAGCCGCGCTCATGCTGGCGTCATCCAGTTCGGTCAGACGCGATGTGATCGCCATGAAAGTCACTCCATTCAAATCCATTCAAAGATCGTGGGGTAGGCAATGTGCCTGCAGCTGAGCCGTCACAGGCTGGCAAGGGTGGTATCGATGGCACGCCCTAGCTTGGCGGTGATCTCGTCCAGATGCGACTCCTGCAGAATGAACGGCGGTGCCAGCAGGATGTGATCGCCCTGGCGGCCATCGAGGGTGCCGCCCATCGGATAGCACATCAGGCCTTCGGCCATGGCGGCCTTCTTGAGTCGCGCATGCAGCTTGAGGGAGGCGTCGAAGGGCTTTCTGGAATCGCGATCCGCCACCAGCTCCAGCCCCTGGAAGAGGCCGCGACCGCGGATGTCGCCGACATGGGGGTGATGCGCGAAGCGCTCGTTCAGGCGCGCCTTGAGCCCCTCGCCGAGGACATTGACGCGAGTGAGCAGGTCGCGGGCTTCGATGGTTTGCTGGACCGCCAGCGCCGCGGCACAGGCGGTGGCGTGGCCGATGTAGGTATGGCCGTGCTGGAAGAAGCCGGAGCCATTGGCGATGGCATCACGGATGCGCTGGCTGACCAGGGTCGCGCCGATCGGCTGGTAGCCGGCGCCCAGGCCCTTGGCGATGGTGATCAGATCCGCCGTGACACCTTCCTGCTCGGCGGCGAACAGACTGCCGGTGCGCCCCATTCCGCACATCACCTCGTCAAGAATCAACAGCACGCCGTAGCGATCACAGACCTCGCGGATGCGTCTGAAGTAGCCCGGTACCGCGGTGACGGCGCCCAGGGTGGCACCGACCACCGGCTCGGCCACGAAGGCCATCACGTTCTCGGCGCCCAGGCGCAGGATTTCCGCCTCAAGTTCCGCGGCAAGACGAATGCCCATCGCCTCGGGCGTCTCGTCGGGCTGCTGGTCCCGATAGGCGTAGCAGGGGCTGACGTGGCTGACGTTGATCAGTAGCGGCTCGAATTGCTGACGGCGCCAGGCGTTGCCGCCGGTGGCCAGCGCACCCAGCGTATTGCCGTGATAGCTCTGGCGTCGCGCGATCAGATGCTTGCGCTGGGGCTGGCCGATCTCGACGAAATACTGACGGGCCAGCTTGAGCGCCGCCTCGACCGCTTCCGAGCCGCCGGAGACGAAGTAGACGGCGTCGAGTCCAGCGGGGGCGCGTTCGATGAGGAAGTCGGCCAGCTGCTCCATCGGGGCGCTGGTGAAAAACGAGGTGTGCGCGTAGGCCAGTTGGCTGACCTGATCCTTGATGGCCTGCGCCACCGCCTCGTCGCTGTGCCCCAGGCATGACACGGCTGCGCCACCGCTGGCATCCAGATAACGGCGTCCCTCTCGATCGACGATGTAGGGGCCATCGCCCTTCACGGCGGTGGGATACTTCTGATTGAGGTTGCGATGCAGTACGTGGCTCATGCGGGCTCCATGGCAGCAGGGTGCGAAGACGTAATGCAAATATGTAGTGCATTTGTAGTTTGTGCAATAAATAATTGCATATGGTCGCTTGTGCCTTCGGACTCGACCGGCCAGAGATGCTACCGTTGCCGCCATCTGTCCTGTCCCTTGCCAAGGAGGTATCCCATGCCCCCATCCTCCCGAGCCCCCGGGCCCGCATCCCCTGACTCGCCGCCGGAGACCCTGGAGGGGTTGAAGCAGTTGCTGGCGGCGATCGATCGTCGTGAGGTGGAGATTCGTCTCGGCGCGAGTTCCCGGCGCGTGCTGGCGGTGCTGATCGAGTCCCCGCAACGCACGGCAGTGTCTTCCATCAGCCAGCTGGCGGAGCTGACCGGCGTGAATGCCTCGACCTTCTCGCGTCTGGCCCAGCGGCTGGGCTACGAGGGCTTCAGCAGGTTTCAGGATGTCTTTCGCCAGGCGGTGACGGATGGCGAGCATTTCTACAGCCAGCAGGCTTCGCAGCTGCTGGCGCGAGACGCCGATAGCAGCGCCATGGCCCAGCTTGCGCGGCTGGGACGACAGGAGAGCGCCAACATCCTCAGCATGCTGGAGAGGGTGGACGCCGCGGCCTTCGAGGCCGCGACCACCTTGCTGGCCGAAGCGCCGCGCGTGCGTCTGCACGGCATGCGTCAGTTCAATTCCCTGGCGCTGTTCATGGCCTATGGGCTGGGCATGCTGCGCCCGGACGTGGCGCCGCTGGATGCCAGTCGACAGGGCGTGGCCGATGCACTGGCCCAGCTGTCGGCCGGTGACGTGCTGGTGGTGGCCAGTTGCTTCCCCTATACCCCAAGCGTGGTGGCCTGCGCCGAGGTGGCGGTGAAGCGTGGAGTCGAGGTGATCGCGCTGACCGATTCGGCCAGCTCTCCGCTGGAGCCGCTGGCGCGCTACAGCTTCCATGTGCCCAATCACAGCCTCTTCTACAGCAACAGCATGAGCGCCTTCATGTTTCTCGCCGAAGGCCTGCTCAGTGAGGTGGCCAGCAAGCTAGGCGATGCCGGGGTGGCCTCGCTCAAGCAGCGCGAGGCGATCATCACGGAGTTGGGGGGCGCACGCGGCTGATGCCCGCGACGCACTGCACCGAGGGGAACGCGGTCATGCACCACAGTGGTGCGGGAGCAGGCCTACGCAATGCGGCTTCAAGGCGCATGCAGGACCAAAGAGGCATGGAGGGAGATTGGCGTGATTCCTGCAAAACGACTGATATGAAATGACATCCGTCAGGGCAAGGAATTTCCCATGAGCCGCGAGTACCGTTACACCCTGGGCAGTCAGGTCCATCGTTTTGCCAATCTGGCCGAGCTGATGGCCAAGGCGACGCCTGCCCGCTCCGGAGATCGTCTTGCTGGCGTGATCGCGGAAACCGCCGAGGAGCGAGTCGTCGCTCAGCTGTGTCTGGCGGAGTTGCCCCTCAAGACCTTCCTCGAAGACGTGCTGATTCCCTACGAACAGGACGACATCACCCGCCTGATCATCGATGAGCATGATCCGGTCGCGTTCCTGCCGATCGCGCATCTCACCGTCGGCGACTTCCGCAACTGGCTGCTGAGTGATCTCGCGACCCCCGCGGTGCTGGCGCAGGTGCGCGCCGGCATCACCCCCGAAATGGCCGCCGCGGTCAGCAAGCTGATGCGCAATCAGGACCTGATTCTGGTCGCGAAGAAGTGCGAGGTGGCCACCGCCTTTCGCAATACCATCGGCAAGAGCGGCCATCTCTCGACCCGCCTGCAGCCCAATCATCCCACCGATGACGTCACCGGTATCGCGGCCAGCATTCTCGATGGCCTGCTCTACGGCAACGGCGACGCCGTGATCGGCATCAACCCGGCCACCGACAACGTGGCCCAGAGCATCAAGCTGATGCGTCTGATGGATGAGGTGATCCAGAAGTACGCGATCCCCACCCAGTCCTGCGTGCTGACCCACGTCACCAATACCCTCGAGTGCATCGAGCAGGGTGCCCCGGTGGATCTTGTCTTCCAGTCCATCGGCGGCACCCAGGCCACCAACGAGAGCTTCGGTGTCGAGCTTTCCGTGCTGGCGGAGGCGCAGCAGGCCGCGCTGTCGCTCAAGCGCGGCACGGTGGGCGACAACGTGATGTATTTCGAGACCGGCCAGGGCAGTGCGCTGTCCGCCGATGCCCATCACGGCCTGGACCAGCAGACCTGCGAGGCGCGCGCCTATGCGGTGGCGCGCAAGTACTCGCCGCTATTGGTCAATACCGTGGTCGGCTTCATCGGCCCCGAGTATCTGTTCAATGGCAAGGAGATCATCCGCGCCGGCCTCGAGGACCACTTCTGCGGCAAGCTTTTTGGCCTGCCGATGGGCTGCGACATCTGCTACACCAATCATGCCGATGCCGATCAGAACGACATGGATACTCTGCTGACGCTGCTCGGGGTGGCGGGCTGCAACTTCATCATGGGCATCCCCGGCTCGGATGACATCATGCTCAATTATCAGACCACCTCCTTCCACGATGCTCTCTATGCACGGCGGGTGCTGGGCCTGGGACCGGCACCGGAATTCGCCGCCTGGCTCGAGGAGATGCAGATCTTCACCGATGTCGCCACCCAGGCACTGCCAAGCGAAATGCCCGACCGCTTCGCCAATTCACTGCGTCAGGTGACAGGAGGTGACGCATGAACCCTGACCAGCCCTCTGCTGACGCGATCTCGCGCAGCCTAGAACCCGATGCCATCGTCACGCCCAATCCCTGGCAGCGGCTTGGCCAGTTCACGGATGCGCGCATCGGCCTTGGCCGTGCCGGTATCAGCCTGCCGACCAATCGTTCGCTGGAATTCCAGCTGGCGCACGCCCGCGCCCAGGACGCCGTCCACCTGCCGCTGGAGATTCCTCGACTGATCGAGGACCTCAATCAGCTCACAGCGCTCGAGAATGCTCCGCAGATTCAGCGACTGCACAGTCACGCCGTGGATCGCACCACCTACCTGCAACGCCCCGATTACGGCCGGCGTCTCGATGAGGCGTCGCGTCAGCAGCTGTCCGCCCTCGACGCCCAGCCTGCCGATCTGGCCATCGTGGTCGTCGATGGGCTCTCGTCTCTGGCGGTGCAGAACAATGCCGCGCCATTCATCGCCGCACTGCTGGAGGCGCTGGCAGGGGACGGGCCGGATGCCTGGTCTTTGGCGCCGATCAGCGTGGTGGAGCAGGGACGGGTCGCGATCGGCGATGAAGTCGGTGAGCTGCTCAAGGCTCGTGCAGTGCTGGTGATGGTCGGCGAGCGTCCCGGCCTCAGCTCTCCGGACAGCCTCGGGCTCTATCTGACCTGGCAGCCGCGCGTCGGCCTGAGCGATGCCAGCCGCAACTGCATCTCCAACGTGCGCCCGGCAGGGCTCGATTTCGCCATGGCCGCCCAGCGTCAGCACTACCTGCTGCGTGAGGCACGCAAGCTCGGCCTCACCGGCGTGGGCCTCAAGGACAGAAGCGGCGAGACGGCGCTGGAAGGCGGCACCGGTATCCAGAACTTCCTGCTGTCCTGATGGGACGGCAGCGCAGCAGCGGGAATCTCCCGATCCAACAATGACAAATGCCTGAGGCATACAAGGCGGCACCATGACTCGCGACACGAATCACGACACGAATGAGCAGGACTATCTGGCCAGGCGCCAATTGAAGAAAGGGACGGCAGGCTGGGTCCTGCTGGCGGGCCTCGGGGTCTCCTACGTGATTTCCGGCGATTTCGCCGGCTGGAATTTCGGCATCGGCGAGGCGGGCTGGGGCGGCTTCGCGATCGCCGCTCTCTTGATGGGCATCATGTATCTGGCACTCGTGCTGTCGCTGGCCGAAATGTCAGCGGCCATTCCGGCTGCCGGCGGCGGTTACAGCTTCGCCCGCCAGGCGATGGGGCCGGCAGGCGGCTACCTCACCGGTCTTGCCGTGCTGATCGAATATGCGCTGGCCCCCGCGGCCATCGTCATCTTCATCGGCAGCGCGGTGGAATCGTTGCTGGGCATCAATGGCCCGATCATCTACGCCATCTTCTATCTGGTGTTCATCGGCATTCACCTGGCGGGGGTCGGCGAGGCGCTCAAGGTGATGATGGTGATCAGCGGTCTGGCCGTGTTCGCGATCATCGCCACCGCCGTCGCGCTGATCGGTGACTTCGACAGCAGTCGCCTGTTCGACATCGCACCGACCGACGCCTGGGGTGCCAGCGACTTCATGCCCAATGGCTGGTATGGCATCTGGGCGGCGCTGCCCTTCGGCATGTGGCTGTTTCTGGCCGTGGAAGGGGTGCCGCTGGCGGCGGAGGAATCGCGCAACCCGGCCCGTGATGTCCCGCGCGGCATCATCGGCGCCATGCTGTTTCTGATGTTCACCGCCGTGCTGGTCGTCTTCCTGCTGGCCGGTGCCGCGGGTGCCGAGGCAATCGGCAGTAGCGCCGTGCCGTTGGTGGATGCCCTCAAGGCGACCGGCAGCGAGGGGCTGGCGACTCTGGTCAATGTGCTGGCCCTGGCGGGGCTGGTGGCGTCGTTCTTCTCGATTATCTATGGCTACAGCCGTCTGGTCTTCGCGCTGTCGCGGGCGGGGTATCTGCCCAAGACGCTGTCGCTGACCAGCAAGCGCAAGGCGCCGACCTGGGCGCTGGTGGTGCCGGGCATCTTCGGCTTCCTGGTCTCGCTGACCGGCGAGGGCGATCTGATCCTGGGCATGGCGGTGGTGGGGGCGACAGTCTCCTACGCGCTGATGGCGGCCAGCCATATCCTGCTGCGCCTGCGTCAGCCGGCGCTGGCACGGCCTTATCGCACGCCGGGCGGCATCGTGACGTCCGCTATCGCGCTGGTGCTCTCGCTGATCGCGTTGACCGGGGTCTATGCCTTCGATCCGCGTGCCTTCAATTACACCCTGGTGCTGTTCGTGGTGGGCATCGCCTACTACGCCATCTTCAGCCGTCATCGGCTGGTGGCGAAGACCGCCGAGGAGGAGTTCGCGCTGGTGGCGAATGCCGAGAGTGACCTGGCGGCCAGCTGATCCGCTCAATCAGTTCAGGTAGCAAAGACGACAACGCCCGCCATGGCTGACCATGGCGGGCGTTGTCGTGACTGGCGGGCTCAATTCAGCTCAGCTCAGCTCATTTCAGATCAGATCAGCACAGTTCAGATCCAATCAGAAAGGATACTGCGCCAGGAATTGCTGGGCGGCCGCGGCGGGGTCTTCGGCACTGCACAGCGCCGAGACGACGGCGAGGCCGTCGGTGCCGCTGGTCATGACTTCACCGGCATTGGCCAGCGAGATGCCGCCGATGGCGACCGTCGGCAGCGGGCTTGAGCGCACGAGCTGCGTGAGTCCCTCGATGCCCAGCGGCGCGGCATGATCCGGCTTGGTCGGGGTGGCATATACCGGGCCGAGGCCGAGGTAGTCGATGCGCTCGACATCGACGGCCTTGAGCTGCTCAAGCGTCTGGACCGACAGGCCGATCAAGGCGTCCTCGCCGAGACGGCGACGCGCCTCGACCGGGTCGCCATCGCTCTGACCGATGTGCAGGCCATCGGCGCCACTGGCCAGCGCGACCTCGATGCGGTCATTGATGATCAGCGGCACCTCGTACTCGTCCAGCAGCGCCTTGAGGCGGATGGCTTGGGCGATCATCTCCTCGTCGCTGGCATGCTTGTCGCGCAGCTGCACGACACTGACGCCGCCGCGCACGGCGGCCATCACGGTGGCTTCCAGGCCGCGCTCTGCGCACAGCGCGGGGTCGGTGACCAGGTAAAGGGATAGATCAAGTGACATCGGTCAGCTCCAGACGAGAGGCTAGCGGGGTGGAATCGGCGTCGAGAGTATACAGGGCATCCATGAAGCGTGGCACGAAGCTGCCCGGGCCTTGCGCCGACTGGCCCGCCGTCTCACCGGCCTCGGCGTAACAGGCCAGCGCGGCGGCGGTGGCGTGCAGGGCGTCGTCATGTCCGGCGAGGGAGGCGGCGAGGAAGGCGGCGACCACACTGCTCAGCGCGCAGCCCATGGCGGTGACGCGCCCCATCAGCGCATGGCCACCCTGCACCGTGATTTGCCGCTGGCCATCGGTGACGACATCGACACGACCGGTCATCGCCACCACGCAGTTCTGCGTGCGCGCCAGCGCGACGGCGGCCCGACTGGCGCGCTCCAGCGCATCCTCACCGTCATCGCCGCTGTCCACGCCGCGACCCTGATTCATCTCACCGGCCAGCGCCAGCACTTCGGAGGCATTGGCGCGAATCACGCTGGGACGATATTCCAGCAGAGCGCGGCACGCATACTGGCGCAGGCTGGAGGCGCCGATGCCGACGGGGTCCAGCACCCAGGGTTTGCCATCGCGGTGGGCGCACATCGCGGCCAGCTGCATGGCCTCGATCCAGCTGGGTGACAGGGTGCCGATATTGATCGACAGCGCCGCACTGATGGCGGAGATCTCCTGGATTTCCTGCTGCGCATGCGCCATCAGTGGCGAGGCACCGATGGCCAGCAGGGTATTGGCGGTCGGCGTCATCGCGACGTGATTGGTGATGTTGTGCACCAGCGGCGTGGTCTGGCGCAGCTGATTCAGCAGGCTGCCGGGAGAAAGGGATGACGATGGGGTCATGGGATCTCGTGACTGGAGAAAGGAAGCATCAGCGCTCGAGAGTAAAAGCTGGCGCTGAAAGGTCAAGTGGCAAGGTCCGGCGCTGACGGTGGCGTGACACGCTAGCTCTCTGTCATCTATCAAGAGTCGCGCAAAGGGTAATAAATAATATCGTGGTTCTATAAACCTTGACGACAAGTCCATAAGATACAGTCTCTTAAGGTCTTTTGTGTACGAGTCATCAGTCAAGGGTCACGCAGTGATACGAACGGGTCAGCGCGGTAGCGTCAGTAATACGAGCAGCAGTCACCTGGATTTCGCTGGCAACAGCAGCACGAGCAGCACGAGCAACAACAGCAAGCCCCCGCGCGGCCGGCAGCCGTCTGGCGGTTCTCGGCTTGAGCGCATCGCCAGAAGGGTAGTGATGGCACTGACAGTGCCCGTGCTGCTGGGCGCTGCGGCCAGCAGTCAGGCGGATGCGGTGATCGCCAGCTGGAATCTGAAGCATGCCGGGTGATTACCACTTGCCAAAGTGATACATTGTTCTAAGCTTACGGTATGGATCTCATATTCAGTACTGAAAAGTTCATCCTCAATACTCAAAGCTACCCCGGCTTTCCCATCCTAATATCAAGTGATGGGCGAGTCGTTGAGGAGGTTTTAGACTTCTGTATATCGCATTTCATTAATCGAGGCAGAGTTAAATCCAGAAAATCTTGGATAACCTACGGTAAGACACTTTATCAATTCTTTGGGTGGTGTGAGGTTAACAACATAGATTGGCGAGATGTAGGTAATGATAGAGAAATAACGATTATAGCGGAATATCGAGATTGGAATTTAAGCGTTGAGGGAGGAAGTCTTTCAATAGTCACAGTTAATTCTAGATTACGCCTTATTTGTATATTTTATAGATATGCAATTAATCGTGATTGGGTAGCTGCTCTACCATATGCAATGGAAAAAGTAATAGTTAGGCGGCCAATAAATTTTCTTTCCCATACTGATATTAGTAAGGGAGAGAGTATGGTTGCAGATGTAATGCTAAAAACACCTCGAAGCATTATAAAGGTATTAAATAAAGATCAGTTAAAAAGCTTTATGAAGTCGATAAGTAATATAACGCACAAGTTAATTGTACGCCTTGCACTTACCACAGGTATGCGTCGAGAAGAATTAGCTACGTTTCCGCTTAAATATGTTATAGATCCAACCTTTTATTCAAGCTATAGATCATTTATAAGAGTAGATCTAAAACCGCAAGATATGGCAATTAAGGGGGAGCACCCTAGAAGTATAGACATTCCTCGTAGTGTAATGGAAGATTTATGGCAATATAGCTTGAATTATAGATATCAACTTGAGAAAAAGAGTGGAGAGTCTCATCCTACTTTATTTCTAACAGAGTATGGAAAGCCTTATGCTAATCAAGGCGCCGCTTTACTTGGTATTGTGAAAAAAGCTGCACGATCTGCCGGGATTAATTATATGAATGTCCATATGTTGCGGCATACTTACGCAACACATACACTTTACGCAATGAAAAAAACTAGTGAAGTATCCCTCGCACTGCTTTATGTTCGAGATCGACTGGGACATGCTTCAGTTACTACTACGGAAAAATATTTGCACTGTCTTTCGGATGCTGAAGATATATTAATGAACGACTATCAAAAAGAGATTGATTATATTAGCATGGAGTGAGGATATGAATAAAAAAAATTTGTCATCGACAACTCCACGCTCTAATAAAGTAGTTGTTGATAGTTCGTTATCCGGTTTGAAACAATCTCTAATCGACAAGAATTTAAAATTACCGCAACATGCCGGAAGCCTACGTCATCTTAGATTTTCTAAATTCTATGGTAAGGGATGTGATGACATAGTAGTAGCTATACATAAATTACTTTGTGATATGATTGAAAGTGGTATGTCGAATGATTGGAAAATGTATAGCCCAAGCACTGTAGCAAGCTATTACTCCACAGGAGTTTCTTCCTTTGTATCATTTTGTATTTCGCTCGCTAGCGACATGAACAAAATTCTAAAACTATCCGACATAAATAAAGAGCTTATCAGGCAATATATTGTTAGTTTGGGTTCTGGAAATCTTAGTGTTGCTTCACAAAGGTCTATTTATAAGTCAGCAAAGTCTATACTAGTTGGTATCATTGAAATTGGTTGGATTAAAAAAGATATTTTCCCGGTTAATCCTTATCCGAACTCAAGCCGCGAATGTAAAGGGCAACCAGCGTTATCTGAAGCTGAACGACGTAGTGTGCTGAAATATTTAAAGTATGATATGCGTAATATCGTAGATAAGAATGGGCCCTTAAGCTCCTATGATCTATCTATATGTATACTGGCAATTGCTGCTAGGACTGGAATTAATCCAACGCCTGCACTAGAGCTTACTATTGACTGCCTTCAGCCTCATCCCATTAAAGATGATAGGTATATGTTGGTTAGTTTTAAGCGGCGAGGCAGCGGAACACATTTAGATAGTTTGGGACATTCTTCTAATATTAAATCATTAAGCCCCGCACTTCCTGATGTAGCCCGAATCATTGATCATGTTAAATGCCGCAACTCTTGTTATAGAGATGATAGTAGATTCGCAGGTTACTTGTTTGTATATAAAAGTAGAGGTAGTGGAAATGTTGGGAAAATATGCAGGTTAAGTAAGACTACACTGGACAGTGGAATAAAAAAATTTGTTGCCGTGCATCAGATAAGAAATAGTGAGGGTCAATTAATAAATTTAAATGTAATGCGTCTTAGAAAAACATTCGAAAACCGCTTGTTTGTTCTTTCTGGTCAAGACCCGTTCTTGACTGCAAAATTAGGTGGACATTCTGTAAAGATCTCGAATGATCACTATTTAGTACCGCATGAAAATGCCGAGAAAGATTGGCGTATTATGGGAGAGATTAGAACTGAAGAGCTGATTAATTATACCGAAGAAAATTCAGGAGTAGTAAAAAAAACACCAGTTGCTGGTTGCCAGGATACGCTTTATGGTGATTATGCTCCTAAAAATGGTAATCATTGTCAAAAATTTTTAACATGTTTTAAGTGCAAATCTTTTATCGTTACTGGTGATGATTTGTATCGTGTGTATAGTTTTTACTGGTCACTAGTCAGGATGAGGAATGAAATGAAGTATAGTTCATGGAAAAAAACCTATGGGAGTATAATTAGAGTCATAGACCGTGAGATATCACCTCAATTCAGCATTGATATAGTGAAATTACAAAGGCAGCGTGCAAAAGTAGACCCACATCCTTTTTGGAAGGATGTGAAATGGAGCGGAGCTTTAGAATGAATAGTAACAAAAAAAATCATAAAGATTTAGAGATACAACGCTGGGTGAAACTGGAAGAGTTTTACTCAAGTTATATAATTACTTCAGTTAAGTTAAATGATGGTTCTTTCCATGCTCTTAGTAGATATGGTGATAACATTTGGTATTTACCAAGCAGTATGTTCTCAGCGGGTATTTCGAAAGGGCATCGTAAGATTAATTTTTCTCTTGTACCGGTAGTATTTCAAGAGCCGCTTCGCCAGTGTTTGGCTATATATATATTGAACGGTATTGAGGGTCGGGCTTTACCCAAAGGGAATACTATTCAATCTTTTTTCTTTGCAATTATATCCTTTTTGACTTGGCTAAATAGTCGTAACATAAAAAAATTGAATGAGGTGACGCAGTTAACAACCCAGCAGTATGTTCAATATTGTAAGCAGAAAAAGAATAAAAATGATGAATTTATTTCAAATTATACACTCTTAGAATATTTTGTTGCTGTAGAAAATCTGCACTTTCTTAGTAAAAGCTTAGATTATCCATTACAACATCCTTGGCCGAATTCATCATCCAATTATCTAGCCGGCTTGACAGGCCAAGCTGCACAGGAAAGTCGAACAAAAATAATACCAGACGGCGTACTAAGTCTACTCTTCCGATCTGCAATCAATTGGTTAGATCAGGCTGAAGAGATTATAGAGGTACGTTCTAAAGTAGAAAGTTGGAAAAAAAACAACAGAAGCCAGCATTATATACAAAATAATTTAAATAAAGAAGGCTGGACTTTAAAAAAATTGCGTAAAGCCGAACAGCATATTCAAGCAGCATGTATATGTGTTGTTTTAATTACTAGTGGTATTAGAGTATCTGAGCTTTTATCACTTGAAAATAATTGTGCGTACAAAACTATGGATGAAAATAATGAGCCTTTCTATTGGATCAAGGGGATTACATATAAAACTGGTACTAAAAATTGTGAATGGTTAGTAACAAGAATCACACATCGTGCAATTGCTGTGGCAGAAAAAATCGCGTTACCAATACAAAAAAAGTTGGGTGAAAAAATTGCGGAATTGAAATTGAAAAGCTGTAATAATTACTTGGCGGTAGATTTAGAGGAGCATTCTAAGAGAATATTCCTTACAGTTACAATGCAGCATAAGAATAAAATTGATACCATGTCCAAAGGAGGAGTGATTCATCGCCTTAATGAATTTGCAAGCCAGTGTGGTATTAAATGGAGGTTGTCACCTCATCAGTTTCGACGCACTTTTGCTGTATATGCAGCTCATAGTGTATTTGGGGATTTGCGCTATCTTAGAGATCATTTTAAGCATTGGTCCTTAGACATGACTGCACTTTATGCCATGTCACAGCATCAGGATGCTGAGCTTTACGATAGCATAGGTTTGACTGCTTTAAATATCAAAACTGATATTATAGAGCATTGGTTAGAGCCAGATGAAATTTTAGTAGGTATAGGAGCTAAATCTGTCCGTGCTTTACGAACTAGTAATCACCCTTTGATTATAAAGCAAAATAGAACTGAAATGTTAAAAACGATCAGCCCATTAGTTAACATACGAGCTACTGGTGTGGCATGGTGTACTGCTGATACTGGAGGTTGTAGCGGTGGTCATGGGCTAGAGAAGACTCGGTGTGCTGATTGTAGTCATGCGATAATAGATAAGTCCTGGAAAGACGTTTGGCAAGGTATTTATGCACAGCAGATAGAAATGCTTGATCTAACAGATATTGGCCCAGGCGGGGAAGAGCGTGTCAAACTTGACTTAAAACGGTGCGAAGCTGTTCTTAAAGAATTTGGACTACTTGATGAGGGTAATTAAAATGTTGAAAAATATGGGAGATAAAGAAAAGCTTACTCGAGGAAAAATTACAGAAAACGCAATTCGCCAAGCTATTGTGCGTATTGAACAAAATTGCCCCAAAAAAGTGAAAGTTGGTAGGAAGTTAAGCATTAAATCTGTAGCCGAGGAAGCTGGAGTAAGTCGTGCAACCATACATAATAATTATCCCCATCTAGCTGAACGAATTAGAGAGGTCGGAAAAAAAACGGCTCGAATGCAGCGAGATAAATTAACATCGGAGCTAAAGTCTATGAAAGAAAAATATACTCTGCTAAGAAAAGAATATATTTCTATTCGTAAGCTTAACCAGGATATGGCATCTGAAATGGCATCTTTAGTTATAGAAAATCAGCGTTTACGTTCTTTAGTTAATAACCCAAAAATTATTAAGTTTACTCAATAAAATCAGATGTTCAGTTCCGAAGTGTAGTGATTTATGGCATCAATCGTTATCAGAGGAGGGCCCACTACCAGGCTAGTTGGAGCCTTAGCGGATGTTAGGCTCTGAACCATATGGGGCGTGATGAGGCTCCGATGAAGTACTTCAATGAGCGCCGAAAAGCCATCCTCAAGAAGCTACTCCCGCCGCACAACCACACTGTGATGGAAGCCGACAAGGAAGAAGGCACCTCCGCTGCGACACTGTACAACTGGCGTAATGAGGCTCGGCAAGTTGGCCGCTTACTGCTTGAGCAGAGCGATGATCCCGAATGCTGGAGCTTGCAGGACAAGCTTCACGGCGTTTTGGAGACGACATCCCTCAGCGAGGCTGGGCGTGCTGAATACTGTCGACAGCGTGGCCTCTATCTTGAGCAGATCCAGTGCTGGCGCGCGAGCTGTGAAGGCGCTAACGACCGTCGCGATACTGCCACCAAGCAGAGGAGTGCGGCACGCAATGCGAAGCGCTAGGATGCCATACAGTTGAGCGATGTGGCTCGCGCCGAAGGAGTTCGCCTGCAAGCCGCGTGTGAAGAACTTGGCATCAGTACCAACACGTATTAGAGCTGACCGCGGGGTGATCAATATCGCCGGCCCCAATCAGTGCGGCCTTTCTTGCGGCATGTCCTATCACCAGATGAGCGTCAGCAGGTGCTGGAGATTCGCCATCGCCTTAAGTTCGCCAGCCTGCCGCCCGAACAGAGTGTGCCGCGGCTAGTGGACTAAGAAGGCACCTACGTGGCGTCAGTTCAGTTACTATCGCATCATTCGTTCACATGATGAGCGCCACCACTATGGCCTTGCTCGTGCTCCACGGTCCAAGGGCGGCCTCCTGCGCCACCGGGTGACACACTCCAATACCTGTTGGAGCTGGGACGTGGCCTACTTACCCACTCATGTACGTGGGCAGTTCTACTACCTGTACATGATCGTCGATACCGAGGTCTTCGACCAGGAATCTATGACCAATAGCAGCGAGCTGATCCAGCTCGTCGTACTGCGTGAAGGCTGCATCAACATGCCATTGGTCTTACACGACGACAATGGTTCCGCCACGAAAAGATCGACGCTTCAGCGGTTGAGCATCACCCCATTGGACAGCCGCCCTCGAGTCTCCAATGTCAACACCTTCTCGGAGTCGATGTCCAGGATCTGCAAGTATCGGTCGGACTACTCGATGGACGACTATGAGAGCCTCTCAGCGGCACAGCAGTGGTTGACGCGCTTCGTGCTGAATTACAACTAAGAACACCGGCATAGCGCCATACGATTCGTTACCTCGTGGGAGCGGCATGCAGGCCTGGATAATGAGGTACTGGCAAGGTGAGACGCCATCTATGCTGACAAACTCCGGGTCTGATTCACTAGTACCTCCTCTATGGGTTGGATACTTCACTTACCAGTCAGAAGAGCTGGATGATATTGCTCTCGAGCTGAATATACGACATCGGAATCGACTCAAATTCAAAGCTTCTATTATGGCGATGAGTGAAGTGATGACAAAGCACAATAGTGCAGAACTCTTCATCCGATAAAATTATCGCATTCAGTGTCTGTATTTAATTATTCTCTATGCTATTATTATTCTCCTCCGATTTTGGCTTTTTAGTAGTTAATCCGGTGCTTAAGGATGTTGGCTCGTAAGTGTAGTCGGATCTAATGTACTCTTTTAAGTGTTCTCTTAGTAGCTCCATTTTCAACTTAGTTCTTAGCTGATAGTGTTCATCGCTATTTAAATCTAGCCCTTCGCTTGAAGCGTTTGAAACATCAGTAGCAATGATACTGATCTTCGAAAGATTAAGTCTTTGTCTATTTATTTTAATTATTTCTGAGATAAATATCTTTGCTATTCTATAGCATGCATGAATTAAGGTGGCAGATATAACGACATACGGAATTCTCGTTAAAAGAACTGTCCAGATATCGACACCCTCCGGCCGCTTGTAAACCACTGTTAGATCAGCAGAGCTTAGGAATAGGCTTGCCGTAACTAATATTATCACTATGATGGGTATAATAGACAGTATGGTGTATCTTGTAATACTCCTAGCTCCTTGATCGACAAACCCAGTTATCTCGCTAGGGAATAAATTAATATTTTCTTTCAGTTTTCTAAGGTGTATTTTTCCATCTGCTATTTCTGTATTAAGTCCCTGTTGATCTTTTATTTTTTGATCTATAGAATCATCTAGCTTTTCCTTTCGAGATATAATATTGCTCTCTTCATTAGCTAGCTTGCTAATTGATTCTTGTAAGTTTTCTTTGCTATCTGAAAGGGTGTTTATTTCAGATAACAAAGAGTCTCTTTGCTCCTCGAGCATATTATTGCTAGTTACTATTTCCTCTTTTTTACTTTCGAATTCATTAATTGTCTCTGAGCACTTCTCAGCTCTAATAAAATAAGTTTCCAAGTCTTCAATGATTTCTTGCTTATAGTGATCTAAACGAGATAGATATTGACAACCCTCAGAAAAATCTTTTGTCGTAAGGCCATAAACCTCGATTTTTTTTATTCTTGGATTTACTAAATATTTTCTATCAGGACGGAAGGATATGTTTTGCACAAAACTATTAATTTCAAAAACAAAAACTCCTTCTTTATTTTTGGTTTTTTCTTTCCCGTCAGAACCTTGGGGCTTTGAGGACCATTCAATCTCTGCCGAATCGTAAGAAGTATAGTCATTAGTAAAAAATTTAATTTTTGTAATATATATTGGTTCATCTAACTGAAGCTTATACCATTTATGCTGACCCTGTACGCTAAAATTGCTATTAGAGTTATCAATAAGTCGAGCCGTTTTACCAGTTCTTCTCTTAAAGAATTCTATAGGAATACTTCCCTCTTGAGGAGGGGTAGGCTCTTCTAGCTTCTGTAGATATTTTTCTTTATCAATATTGGACATTTTTAGCCTATGATTAAGTGAAAGCATGAAGCGTGTTATATATACGTAAGATCTGCGCGATTGATTAAAGTTACATGGTATCGTATTCGATTAACAACCTGAGTACGATTTGAGTGTTATATAAACTAAATGTTGCGATGATGATCAATCAGTAATAAGTAATGGTGATTGATAAGATGAGATGTTAAAGGATAATTGTTCGCTGGTTAAGTATCTTTGCATAATATATATTGATCCATTTGATCACTAAACTCTTCCGTATTACCTATCACATCAAGATATATACCCTCAGCTTTTTCATAATTAGAGGTAACAAAGGCAGCCACTATTTCTTTAATTCTAGGAATTGAAGAAAAATTAGCATTCCTAAGTGCCTGAGCTCCCCAAGCACCATTGTCGGCTGCTTGTAATATATTGACTATAATTTGGAAGACATTTTCGGCGGGCAAATAACTAGATAAGTATATGTCGACATCTTTTACATTTCTTGAAAACTGGTTGGCTACATCAAAATCATTAGAGCCAGCCTTATCGTTTGCTTCTTCAGTGTATATATTAATTACTTCCTGACAGTCTTTTATGCTGGAGAGAAAGTTACTACTGAAGATATTCTTTTTAAAAAACTCAACGAGTTGTGGCCTTAATTTTTTCATGAGAAAATCTTCTCCAGCATCCCCCAATATTGATTTAAAGACACTGGATGGATGTGAAAGTCTTGTATGCTCCAGCGATCGATCGACACTTCTGATACGATCTGATATAACGAGTGCTAACCTTTCATAAGTGATAGGATCTAACCCGAGAACTAATGATCCATCTGCAGAGATAACTCTTAAGATAAGTTCCGAATATTTCGAATCCGAACACTTAGCATTGATTAAATGTTTTTTTATATAGTGTGAATGCTCGCTTCTTTTTAAATATGCGTATCCAGTTAGGAAAAACCCAGCGTTTTTAGATATAACCGCGTTAGTATTTAGCGTTTTATCTGAGAATTGGATAATTAAGTATGGTATAGATTCATGGTGGATGTTTTCTAACTCCTTATTTACAACATCAGAAATTTTTTTAATATCACTAGATGGGAAGAAATGCTGCTCATCTAAACGAGCTAGTATTTCATTTACTAATTGGGTCGTGGTTAAAACAGGTTTAGATAAAAATCTGTTTATTGCTTCATAAAAAATAAATCTTGCTTCTTCTGCTGAAGCGTTATGACCTGATGGATGAGCAGACTTGTTTCTTAAAGTTCTAAGTGTCTCTAAAAAGGATGTGTCTAATGATGGAAGTAATGAGTTGGACTGTAACTGATCAATGACATAACTTTCGTAGACGTCTTGTGAGTTGATCTTTTTTTTGGCTTCATTATATATTTTTCTTGCTTTTCCATTAACATTACTGAGCTCGCCTAGTTTTTTTATAATATCATCAAACAGTGCTATATATGTTAATACGATACAAGCTCTATAGGCACTAGCCATATAGCACGACATAGCCTCTTTCATATAGTCCTTAGCTTGATCGTCTTCTATACTGTTAACCAGCTCTTCCATATCATGTAAATGCGGCATGCTTTTATTCTCTCAATGATTATGTGATAAACGTTAATTTACGATGCTGATTTAGAAGAAAGTTATTTCTCCCGGGCTTTCGCTTAAGGTCTAGTCAGTGGGTTCTTCGGAGAACTTTGAAAATTTCCCATGCTACCGCCAGGTGAGTCTATAATAGACATCACCTATCTAGCAGCCGCATCACATGTGAATACAGGCTTCGTTGCTGAATAGATAGCAATTTATAACTTAACTCAGCTTGTATTCAGAATTTACAGTCACTTGCAAAAAGTTCCTCAAGTATAACATCAAGTATAGCAATGTCATCATTGAATGCATTTCGACGGATGGATAGTGTACAATTTCACACAGGTAGCCTACTGGCTAAGCTAGCCTAGCTTGATCTTGTGCAGAGCCTTGTACTCTCACCTAAGCGGTCATTCGAGCTTTGAAGACCTCTGTGCTGCTCATCTCGATGGCACTGTGCCGGCGATGTCGGTTGTAGTCCAACTCATATACCTTAACAGCTATAGCCTCATAGCTTATCGGATTTGAATTTCTTGGCTGTGAATCGCCTCGACCTTGGGGCGGAGCAAGAAGCTCTCAGCACAGACATTGCCATACCAGTTTCTCTTGGCAATCATGCTACATGAAGGTCGTATCGGATCATTAACGACTGATAGAAGATCGAGCGGTATTGGCTGTCGCGATCTGAGCGCACAATCACATTTCTTGGCATCTTCCGACTCCATAGTGCCATCTTCAGAGCATCACTCGCCAAGTCTGTGGTCATCCGCTCATTCATCTCCCCGTCGATGACTTTGCGCGAGTTCAGATCGATCAACACGACCAAGTAAAGCCAACCTTCGTCGGTCGTCAAGTAGGTGGCATCACCGTCCCATTTCTGGTTCGGAGTTGTTGCGGTGAAGTTCTTTGTCAGTAGGTTGGAAGCAATCGTCAGTGTGCGGTACGAGTTCTTGATAGCCTTGTACTTCCGCGTCACTTTGGCGCGCAGGTCTTGCTGATGGATGCTGGCAGCTACGATTATGCGGTTTATCGGCAGCCCTTAATCACGCAGATCTAAGGCCAATCTTGGTGCGTCTGAGTACTCTGTCAGGTAGTGGTAGGCCTGGGCCACTCGCTAATCGAAAACGGTCTGCAGGCGTTACAGTCGACTTGTTTTCCCGCCATGCCATCGACAAACATAGTAGCGACTACTAGCAACACCAAGAATGGCGTACAGCGCTGAATATTCAATACCTGACGATGCTCTGGATGGAGGCTTAATTCACTTCAGACTTTTGGCAAAGTACATCGTGGCTTTTTGCGATTTTAAGATCTTTCGACTTCTCGGCCAGTTGACGGTTGAGTCGAACATTCTCGCCGGCCAATGCCTGTCCCCGGATCGACGCCCATTGTTTCTATTGAGACTTAGTGCGCCACTGGAAGAGCGGGCTGGGCTGCAACCCTAGCTCTCGGGCGGCGGCACTGATATCGATGCGGTCGGCGAGTGCCAAAGACTCATCCTTGTAGGCTTGGGAGTAACGGTTACGAGTCTTCTTCATCGACGCTGATTTCCTTGCCATTGGTTACCTCGTTTAGTGTACTTCCTTAGGTTCTGTACGAAAAGTCGGCTCGTAGACAGCGGCGTATGCAAGCTACGCATACCATCGCATAAAAGCTACGGGCCAACTTCTCATATCGCGTCGCA
>JGI24005J15628_10000455_pt1 | contig 23697 bp, 40 predicted proteins | sample LinPmetageLP40_FD_15628 | JGI IMG/M metagenome (IMG submission 15628)
ACAACCAATGGGAAGGAACCACTGAAATGATGTGCTTGTATGCCGAGTATTATGCTGATCAATGCATTAAGAGCATACAATAATTGGTCTTGTCATTGCATCAAATCTCTTTGAGTTACAAAGCGGTTTGTCCTACCTAGTGGTTTGTATGTATCCTGGCATTGTAATTCTCAGGTAATATACACAACAATATATTTCAAATCGGTTTGACTTTCAAAGCAGATATCGGTGTATTGGAAGAAAGGTGGGAAGAGGTTACGTATATATATTGAAGTTCCTATTTTTTTACGTATAAAGATTTTACCTTATATAGCCTCTCCCATACAATATCCTATAGGATCTCTGCATATACAGTATATATTCCTTTGAAGGCTAGAGGGTCGTTTAAACGTTGTCTATTAAAGGATTAGGATATGGAAAAAATTTGTATTCTTAGAAAAAAAGCTTGAAATAAATTAGGTTTTACGGTATTTTCTCCTTATATTTATATATAAGTAATTAAGAGATATGATAGATAAAAAGATAGAAGTAGGAGATTTTGAAGAGTTCAAAAAGTTGTTTGCAAGATTAAAAGGGCAACCATGGTCCAAAGATGATGAAGCTATATATAGGAAGTATAGTGCTGAATTTGTAACAGTATTTAATTTTGATAAATAAGATATATGAATAGTAAACAAAAAGAAGAGTTCCGAAAAGTAGTTTTAGAGTTAGATAAGTATAACCTTAATGAGCATGTTAGCCTTAGTATAGGAGATGCCGAGAATGATAAAGGTAAGAAGACCAAGCATATATTTGCTTATTGGTTGGATACCACCCTTCTTAACAAGAAATGGGTTGAGAGAGAAACTTGCAAGTCCGAAGAGATGAGTAAGTTCTTTAGTGGAGAGTTGTTTGCATTAGGTATTAGTCAAAAGGTTGCTTGGATAAAGGCTAGCCGTGAAGATAAGGTTGCCTATTTAAAGGCTGAACCATTTGGTCACCCAGCGTTGTTTCCAGTATGGAGAGATAGTAAATTGGTTAATGCAAGAATGGCATATGAAGAGTCCATTAAAGAAGCAGATAAGAAATTTAATAGAGAACCACGCTTATGGATGCATAGGTAGATAAGGTTGTTCCTATAGTATAAAGAGCATAAAAAGGATCTTACTTGTAGTCCAGAAGAATAACTGATCATTGTTCAGAGTGGATTCTCCGAAAGGATATGAGTTCAGGTTAGGCTGCCAGAGTAAAAGAACGTAACTATAGGCCTAAAGATTAAAGAATACGCACCTATGCGTCAAATAGGAATCATATCTCTAGTGGTAGAAGTCGAAAGGCTTCTACTGCACTGTTCGGCAAATCATAGATGTACGGTAGCAAGAAGAAGCATATGCAGAAGCAGGTTGCGAGCACTTATATAAAGAGAGAGCATATACCTTATACAGAGAGATTCAATAAAACACCAATACTGTTCGGAACCGAGGCATACCATATCATACCAGCCTATACATAGGTATATTGCCCAATACAGCCCTATAACCCCATATATCGCCCTAAAACCGCCCATAATAGGGGATATACCGGTTTAGCCTTACATACCAGGTTATATTGGTGCTCATGGGGGTGATATATATATTTTTCTCGAGAACAAAGCTTTTTGCCTATAGCCCCTGGTTTTCAAAGGATAAGGCAAAGCCTTCATCTCGCAGAAGATGCAAATACCTTACATGTAACGGGCAACACTCCATATATATCTATAGATGGTAATCCTAGCACTAGTCTCAGAGTTTCCTTATGTTCCTATCCTATTCAGTCTATTAGCTGTATTTGCTACTGGTGTTATAGTGGGTGCCATTNTAACCCACATAATACACTATAAGCAGGATTAGCTATCCCTTAAGGTGCATATTTATATAAAATGAAAAGAACCCCAGCAGATACCAATACATGNCCAATATGCTTATGTGGTATCAAATGCGTATGCAAATGCTGTAAAAATACAAGGACCAAAAATGTTTAATAGTCACAGATGGATTGCAATGTTCAAAGCTGGAAAGATAACAGAGGGTACGCAACTTTCTTTTAAAGAGGCAGGTATTACCGATCTTATGGATCTGAAAAATGCAACCGATACTTTAAGTAAAACAGATCTAGATTGGGATCAAAAAGGACAAGCTTTCATGTTCAAGTCTTCCATGGACAAAGAACAAGCCAAACAGTTTCTTGAACTTGATGAATCTTTGAATGAAGCAACAGATATGAATGATCCTATCTTAATGGCATTTAGAGCTACTAAAGCAGAACTTCCTAATTACAAACCGAAGGATGCCAAAATACGTAAATTAAGCTTTGACAAGTATATGGATCTGTTAGATGATCAAAGCTATGTGGAACAAGAACTTAAAGATATGCGTGAAAGAATGGCTCAAACACTTGCTGACATGGAACAAGAGGCTAAACCTGAAGGTGGATCTATAGCAGATGAGTATGGCCGTAAAATGATGAGACAAGAAGCTGAATACTTGAAATTGAAAGCCAAGAAGGCTAAAATTGATGCACGAGTCGACAAACAAAGATTCATGTAATGATACGACTCAAAACAATTGTCAAACAAATAATGTCGGAAGTGGACACCAACATCTTTTCTCCCGATGATCAACAATCATGGCCCTCTGGGCCTTTTGGTAAAAAAGATTTTTATGCAGATGAGTCTGGTGATAGCTATGAAAGAGATCCGGATTGGCAAATTGATAAGCCTGGCAAGGATGAAGATACTGTGGATACTGGTTACAAGAAAGTTACTGATCCTAAGGAAGCAGTTAAAGCTGGTAATGCAAGAGTTGATCAAGACTTTATTGATAAGCACAAATATTCTATGAGCAAGAAAATGGGTTCCAAAGCAGATCCGTCCACTTATGACGGAGATGATAAAGATGGTAAGGACCTTGGATATGAACCTGTCAAGTCTAAATCCTAAAACCACACTTCTTTAAGTTTTTTGAAACCACACTAATATATATTATTAATTATGACACTAACACCTACTAAGATAAGACAACAAATGGCAAAGAAAAAAGCAACCAAGAAAACCAATACCGGCATCAACTGGATCAATAGTTGGTCGGCATCAAACAAGTCTGCTAATAAAATAGAGATAAGAATTAGATTAGGTAAATTCACTTTACTTCATTTATATAAGTGTTCATGCATCGGAACCAATCACGGTTTCAGATTAATTATATTCAACCTAGGGTTTGAGATATAAATTATTACTTTTATTATTTATCGTGAGTTCATGTTCTTTACACAAAGGCATGGATCAATCTCCCGTAACGAAAAAAAGGTCAGCTCGAATCACAAAGAAATTTAATTATAGTAAACCTTATCAGAGCTATAGTGATAAATCTTCAAAGCGTCGAATCCGTAAAGTCCTAGGTCACGGACATCATAAAACATATTAAACTTTTTTCAAACATTTCTGGTAAAAAATTAGGAATCGTGAGCTTTTATCCTTATCTTTAAATATAGTTAATTAATAAAAAATAAGAGATATGATAAAAGAGAAATACGGAATAGAAATTACAAAGCCATGGTCATCGGAAATGTATGATTGGAATGATAAAGTCCTAGAAGATCTAAAAAAGAAAATTACAAAATTATGGAAACAAGGTTATGCTTCTGCTTTAGAAGATTATAAAGAATTGGATCAAGATATGAAGTTTGAAGATTCTGATTGGAGTATACATTCAAATGGTATAATGGAAGAAGTTCAGAAGTCAATTACATTTAGTGGCTATGGTTCAGGCTTTACAATATATGATATAGAGAAAGAAGTTTTTCAAGAGTTAGAAGTTGCTCCATATTGGCATGTAAAGCAAATGGCAGAAGAGTTATATATAGAAGAAATGTTTATAGGATTAAAATAATATGGATATAGAAAAATCATATAATAATGCATATCAATTGTTAGTAGGCGAAACTACCTATAATAAATTGTCAGAACAAAAAGAATTTTATTTACCTACCGATCATAATGATGCTAGCAAATTATTAAGTTATTTTGAAAGTATTGAAGATTATGAAAAATGTAGTAATATAGTAAAAAAGCTGTAAAAAGATTTGCCTTTACGAAAATTTATCCTTATCTTTAAATATAGTTAATTAATAAAAAATATGAATAAAGAAAAGTTACAAGAACAAGTTACTAAAAATTGGAATAGTAAATCATCATATGATTCAGAATTAATGTTTAATGTTAACTCAAATAATCCAGTTATCACTATAGATGAATACATTGAAATGAATAACCTTCATGCTGAGTTTGAAGAAGGTTGTGAGAAATTAGGATTTAAATTACCTTTCCATGGGGCAAGTGAATCTGTAGAGTTAGCAGATGAATATGCTGAACCATGGGTAAGTAATTCAATGTGGTGTAGCTAATTAAAAGGAATTATGAAAACAATATATATATGGTCATTGATCATGACGATACCGTTATTCGGATCCATGATTGATTATAATAAAAATAAAGAATTTTGTTTACCGGATGAAGTTGAAGTTGTACAAGATTCTATCATTATACAAGATTCAAGTCTTGTGTATTCTTTAATACAAGTTGAAAGTGCCGGCAAAGACAGTTGTGTAGGCGACAAACATTTGGTAATTCCTTCCGTAGGATGCCTACAAATTAGGCCTATAATGGTTCGTGAAGTCAATCGGATATTAAAGGGTCTGGGTAACACTACGAGATTTAAAAACAAAGATCGTTGGAGCAGAAAAAAGTCAATTCAGATGTTTTATGTATGGAAAAACTTTCATCACATGAAATCTACTAATGAAAAAATTGCAAGAAATTGGAATGGCGGCCCTCGAGGATACAAACGTAAACGTACTGTACAGTATTGGACAAAAGTACAAAAAGAATTAAATAAATAATTATGAAATATATAGTGGCACATCGTGATCAAGTTTCTAGTAAATTTGAAACAGAAGTTTTTGATACATTGGAGGCAGCTAGTAATAGGCAAAAAAAATTACGTCTAGAATATCACGATACAATTGTTTTACAAAATACAGATATTAATGAAATATACAATATCGGAAGAACCGTACAAGTATAAACATACATACCGTGTTCAGTTAGAGAAACGATCAGTACGTACATCTACATTATATCCAATGTATTGTGATTATCCTAATCCGCGTGATAAACGTAATATCAAAGAATTACGTAAACGTATATCATGGTCAATGGATGGTTGTAGAGTAGAACATATACATACTACCAAATCAAAATTATTATTAAATAAATAAGGTTAATTAATGGTTAGTCAATATTTATTTGTAAAATGATAGATTTAGAGAATATACAAACTAACGAATCTTTTTCCGGTGAGGATATAGAATATTTTGTTGATGATGATTCATTGATAGGAGAAGTATATCTGGACGGGAATTTAATCTTTCAGTCATTAGATGTGATTGATGAAGAACAGTTAGAGGCGGAGTTTTATAAACAATTTTTTATTAAGCAAGATGAAGCTATTCATTATTAAATTATATCATATTTATTAAAAAAAGGAATGTTATGACATCAAATGAAATATATACAGAGTTAGAAAATAGTTGGACTGAATTTACAGAGAATCATTCTAAGTTTATGGACAAAGGTAATAGAGCGGCCGGAACAAGAGCTAGAAAAGCAATCGGCGAATTAAAAAAATTAGTAACTGAATATCGTAAACAATCAGTTGCTGAATCTAAAAAGGCTTAAATGGCACAACGGTTAACTAATGCTGAACTACATACAGATATAAAGATGGTTCAGAAAGATATGGATTATCTTAAAGATGGGCAGATCAAAATGCAATCAGATATATCAATGATAAAACAAACATTGTTAGATCCTAATAAAGGTACTATATCAAAAGTTAATCGAAATACTACTTTTAGAAATAAAGCTAATAAAGCCATATGGTCTATATGGATAGTGATATTAGGAGTAATAGCTAAATTAATATTTTGGAACTAATGAAAAATAATGACTTATATAATAAATTAACTAATATGATCAATGAAGAACTTGATATCATATTAAATGAAGAAACTTCTAAATATGGTAGCCTTCTTAAGCCAGACGACTTTGATCCAATTGATCCACAAATACATGTAGTGGGTTTTGGAACAATGAATCGTAATGCATTAAGAAAAGAAATTGTTACTAGATTAGAAGGTGCTTTAAAGTCAGCAAAAAATGCAGCTATGAATCCAGATTCGGCTTATGATATTTATAAAACAATAGAAGACACTATAGGCAATGATAGTGTCTTAATGTTGCAAATGAGAGCCGATAATGAAGTTTCAGATCAATTAGAAGCATTAAGAACCAAAGGTGGTAGAAGAGCTATTCCAATACCTCCACAAAAATAAAGACAGATATGAAATTAAAAACACTACTAGAAGGCTTTGCTTGGGAAAGAACACCTGGTAAGCCGTTACCAACATTAAATGACGTTGCTAAAAAACATAATGAGTCTAACGACAAGACAGTAAATGAGGTTGTCTATCGTCCACTAAAATCTAACATTGTAGCGAAATGGCCCAGTTCAGATGTAGCACAAGATGATTTAGAATCTTATTTACAAATGATATATGAAGATGGTAATTATAATACAATGGATGATATGGGAGCAATGTTTAATGTCTTATCTAAATTATCAAAAGATTATCTAAAAAAAATGATGTAATTGTAAATTCTATTTCAATTAAAAACATTTAAAGTTATGGCCGTTATAAAAATATTAACAATTGGATGCGTACTAATTGTTACAGTAATGCTCTTAGAAGCAATCTTCAAAAATAAATAAAAAAAGCTTCAAAAAGCTTTGCCTTTACGATATATCTACCTTATATTTATAGTAAGTTAAATTAAAAAAATAAATATGAGTTATTATATAGCAAAAGTAAAAGTGGCTACGGATACTCCTAAGGGAGTTAAATATGTATCCGAGCAATATCTAGTTAATGCAACATCTGTAACACATGCAGAGGCATTAGTAAACAAAGATTTCTTAGACAGTGGAGTTGACTTTGAAGTCAAAGCAGTCCAGGATACAAGAATTTGTAAAGTTATCGAGAATCAACCCCAAAATTCATAATAATGAGAATAGCATATACTGAAGGTAATATTGTTGTTATGCGTATCGAAGATAAGAATCATGTAGGTATCGTAACTAATGTAAGAAAAAAGAAAAATCAAATCTTAGGATATGATGTTAGATCAGAAAGAGGAGGTGGATATTGTTTGGTACAAATTGATAAGCCAAAAAGTAAATATTCTATAGACTCTAATCTAACTGCAGTATTCATGCAGAACACAGATGAACCTAGCAAATTATATATAGATAATTCATTAGGACATACTAGAGCCAATTACAACGAATATGTTGATAAGGATATGGATCATTATGAGAAATGTTCGGATTTTTCATTCCCAGTTGTTGGTCCTAGATCATTTTAATCATGGATAAGAATCAAAAAAGAGTATTAAAAGAATATCCTCAAGCTATAGTAGCAAAAAAAGATGACGGCGCATATGTCGTCATCGATGGGGAATATGATCATTCTATTGCACAAGAATTTTTCTTGCCAAATGTATATACTGAGATAGAAGCTTGGTCACATGCAGCATTGGCTTGTAAAACTTCACAGCATTTTAATAGAACTCACCCTACAAGAATGGACCTGAAAAGTCTAGAAGCTAAATTATTACGTATAGAAAATAGAAAACGGAGGATAGGACATGTTAGATAAAATTAAAAAAATGATAAAAGGTAATAACAATAATAAAGATATCGTTAACCCAGGGCCTGAACGAGTACAACCGATGCAAGAAGAAGATGATACATATCTACAATATTCTGCAGAAGCAGTAGGTTATAATACACGTGAACAGCAATGGGATACATATAAAGCAGCTTTACAATATATTCCACAAGGATCTAGTTTATTAGATTTTGGTTGTGGTAGAGGAGATTTACATGTAATGCATTTATCCGAATATGGAGAAGTTGAATATACTGGAATTGATATGAATAGCCCATTAATTGATGCCGGTAAGATAATTGATCCGGATAGAGATATTAGATTAACAGATTGGTTTAAGTTACCTTTAAATGTCACTAAAGATTGGTGTATTAATATAGGCTCATGTAATTTAAGATATGATGCCGACATGAAACGAGATGATTTTACATATGCATGTGATACTATAGAAAAAATGTATAAACATGCAACAAAAGGATTAGTAGTTCTGATATCATATACAGAAGGATTAATACAACATGACCCGGGTAAAATATTGAATTGGTCACAAAGAAAATTTAAGAACGTCATATTAGATCATTCAGTATCTGATGACGGATTTTGTTTAATAATAAAAAAATAATAAAAATGAGTGTAAATAGTAGATACGCTATCAATGAAGATAGAGTAAAAAGATTTGGAAAATTATATAGTGGTATTGATTTTGATATAGCTAAAACATTAACCGCTGATCAATTTCGTACAAGAAATGATTATCAGCCTATAGGTGATTTTATAATTGGCAATAAAAGTTTTAATATAACTTTTAAGGAATTAGAAAGAATTGAAGAGACATGTAGAGAGGCTCGAGCAGCATTAGAAAGATCTTATCAGATTGGACTCCTAGGTAAGCTAAAATAATATTTATATAAAATGAAGCAATTTAAATATTTTAATATTAAAGATTCACATAAAGAACAAATTGGTATTGTTCAGTCGCATTCGTTAGATGAAGCTTATATTAAAGCTAGTAAAATTAAAAATCTTAATTTAGAAGAATTTAAAAAAATATTTAGTATAGAGGAAGTGAAATGAAATTTAACGAGCTCGAAATAATTGAAGAAGATTTTGATCTATTCATTTTATTAGATGAACCTAATAAAATAGAGTATCTATATGATACAGTTAAATTAGGTCCTCGAGGAGCAATGTTAAAACAAATAGCTAAATTAGAAGAATATAGAGACGAATCGCCTATAGGATTAGCAAATGTACAAGATGTATTAGTAGCCGGTCATAGACTTTGTATAACAACTTACGATGATATTATTACATTTAATAGTGAAAATTTATCCACTATTAATAAATGTGTATATAATATCTGGTTAGATGGTCATATAATAACGCGTGAACATGATATAAAGAAAACTAGTTTAGACATTTACAAATATTTTAAAGCATTTTCTATAATAAGATTGAGTATGCCGATTTGCGAAAATTAGTATATTTATATAAAGTAATTGAAAGATACTGCGGGTCATTTAATTACATTAAAACTAAAGTTTAATAAAATATATAATCATTTAAGGAGATTAATTATGGGAACACTAACACAATACGGCACATCGCCATTCGACATTCTATTTAAGAATTTTTTCGACCTTGAAGGAGATTTTGCTCCTTTCAATCAAATCAGAGTCAATCATCCAGTAGATATATATGAGGCCAATGACGGCCTTAATATTGATATTGCATGCGTCGGCTTAACAAAAAAAGATATCAATCTCACTATAGAGGGAGATGTTTTAAAAGTTGAATATAAAAAAGAATCTAGTAATATTGCAGAGTCTGAATATATTCAACGTAATATAGCACAAAGAGCATTTAATTTTGGATGGAGAATCTCGAGAAGATTTGACCTTACTCAATTAGAAGCAAAGTTACAAAATGGATTATTACATTTGCATGCACCTGTAGCAGAAGATAATAAACCTAAAACAGTTACAATAAAATAAATTAAATAGACCCGCAGTCTTTCATTATGAGTTATTGGTTTAAACATCTAGAATTTAATGGACAAAGATTCGTCCTTAAAAGAACAATAAAGGAATCAACGTTACCGACTAACGTTAGTTCAGATGATCTTAAGGAATATTTCATGGTCAACACTATACTAAAAAAAGATGGTATATTTTATCTATGTGATAGTATGGATTATGTGGAAATAGTTGCAGAATAATTTGCCTTTACGAGATATTATACTTATATTTAGATATGGAAGATAAAGTAAGAATAGGCTATGCATGTGTCAATATGACACTTACTAATAGACCTAAAAAATTAGGAGGTAGAGTAACTACTTCAAGAACAGCAAGAAAAGCAACATGGTATCCAGATAATTTATCAATACTTAGTGAACGAGCGTTAGCCAATGCTAAAGACTTACTTCATTATTTGAAATGGAACGAAGAAAATAAGATACGATTATTTCGTATAGGTTCTGAATTGTTTCCTTGGCATGATCAATATGAATTACATCAGTTACCTGATTACGAAGAGATAAGTGAAGCATTACGTGCTGCCGGAGATTATGCTCGAGAACATAAGCATCGTTTAACTACACATCCAGGCCCATTTCATGTATTAGGGTCTCCTACAATGGATGTAGTAGATCGTTCTATAATTAGTTTAGAAAGACATTCACAGTTATTTGATCTATTAGGATATACTCCCTCTTATGATAACAAGATCAATATACATATTGCTGGTGCATATGGTGATAGAGAATCTACTGCTAAACGTTGGATTAACGGTTATAATCGATTATCTGACGAATGTAGAGCCAGATTAGTTGTAGAAAATGATGATAAGCCTAGTTTATACAGTGTTAAACAATTATATGAATTATTTCATCAGAAAATAGGTATTCCTATTACGTTTGATTATTTTCATCATACATTTCATACTGATGAATTAACAGAACATGAAGCATTAGAGATGGCAGGTAGTACATGGCCGAGTGATGTTGTTCAATGTTGTCACTATTCAGAATCTAGACGTATTGAGAAAAAAAATTATTTAGCAGAAGTATGTGGTAAACATAATATAGAATGGGATCAGATAGATGAGTGGCCTACATTTGCAAAGTATAAAAAAGAATTTTCCAAGATAAGAGAACAGGCACATGCTGATTATGTTTTAGATCCTATAGAAAATTACGGACATCGTATAGATGTTGTATTGGAAGCCAAAGCCAAAGAGTTGGCAGTATTTAAGTATCGTGATATTTATACAAAAAAAAAAAGAAAGATAAGTTATGAAAGATAAAGATAACGTTTTAAGAGAGTTAGATGAAATTGATAATATGATATTCATATTGACAGATTTAGCATCTAAACAAGCAGTTGATACAAATGAAGCAACACGTAGATTGACAGAGATAAGAAGAAAATTAAAATTTGTATTTGACAGAGTAACAATTAGCTAATGAATGAAAAACTTTTTTCCATATATAGTATTAACTTCCGCTTTGTCTTTAGCCGGCATTGCAGCATACTATAGTATATTTGGATTAAGTAGATTATTTTCAGCACAAGCCAATGCCGTAATAATTATGGCAACGGCATTAGAACTATCTAAATTAATCACAGCAACATTTTTACATCGTTTCTGGAAAANGTTAAATGTATTATTAAAAATATATCTTACAACAGCTGTTGTCACATTGATGATGATAACTTCATTAGGTATATATGGATTTTTAACGTCCGCATATCAAACTACATCAGACGAATTAAAAGTATTAGATACACAAGTATCAATGATTGAAATGAAAAAGTCTAGATATCAATTACAATTAGATGATTATTCAAATGAGAAGTCCCAATTAGCTAATTCAATAACTGAATTAACAAAAGGATTATCCAATAACAAAATACAATATAGAGATAAAGTCTCTGGAGAAATAATTACTACTACTTCATCTAGAACTAGAAAGGTATTGCAAGGACAACTTAATGATTTTAAAATACAAAGAAATAAAGTTACTTTAAAAATAGAATCATTAACTGATTCGGTTACTAAATTAGATGTACAGATATTGAATCTCGCAACTAATAACAGTGTAGTTGCAGAAGTAGGTCCATTAAAATATATTTCGAAAATAACTAATATGGATATGGATAACATAGTTAATTATTTTGTATTGGCATTTATATTTGTATTTGATCCGTTAGCAGTATTACTATTAATATCAGCTAATAAAGCATTTGAATTGGTATCTAATAAAACAACTATTAATAAAGATCAAAAATTAGAAGAAGGTTGGCTCGATNAATTACAATCTGATAGTAAAAAATATGATAATTTTACATCGGATGGATTTAGACCTCCACATCCTAGTGATGCCGAAGAATGGGATGAAGATCAAATTGAAAAACGAGTAGATATAATAGGGCAAAACGGAAATGATGGATTACATTATACTTCCGGTTCTATTGAAAAAGAAAATATATATAAAGAAGAAAATGAGGAACCTATTCAAAGTGAAAAGGATCCGTTAGAACGAACATCAAATGCATATTGGTCATGAAAAAAGAAAAAATAAAATATAAAACAGTTACACGTAATGGAGAACGATTTATGATATGTCGTAATAGTAATCCAAACAATAAATATTATAAAGGTACTACTTGTACAAATTATGAATTAATAAGTGCTACTAGTGTAGCAGTATTATGTAATAGTTGTGTGAGAAGTATTACAGCTCCACCGGAGATATCTAAAGGATATATATCTAAAGGTAGAGTCAGAGGATGGCAGTTCATGAAAGAATTTGTACACAGTGATGGCTCTGTATTTCATAAAGGTGTAGAACAACCTAAGTTAAAAGGAACATTGCCTCCTACCCCAAAACCAGAATCTAAAAAGAAATTATCTAAACAAGAAAAAATAGATCTAAAAAATAAATTAGCTGAACAGATGGTATTTGTTCGTAGAGAATTAAATAAGTCTATACTTAAAAAAGATATCAGATCAAATCAGTCATCTCTTAAAAGAATTGAAAGACAATTAAAAAAGCTCATTTAATCTTTGCCTTTACGAAAAAAAGTTATTATATTTAGGTATGAGTTTATATGAAGAAAAGCCAAAGGCTACAACTAAAAAAGACGATAAAGAAGATGATATTGATAGTCCATATTCAAAACTATCAGATATATTATCTAACTTAGTCGATTATGATGATTCTGTTATTTACCTGAATGGTGATATTACAAGTGAATCGATGGTAGATTTTATGATTAAAGTAAGATCTATTATTTCAAATCGTGATGAAAAAACAAAAGATGATCCTATTAATGTTATAATTAACTCTGACGGAGGAGATGTATATGACATGTTAGGATTAGTTGATTATATTGAATCACTTTCCGTTAAAGTTAATACCATATGTAGAGGAAAAGCATTTTCAGCTGCAGCAATATTATTAGCACATGGTACCGGAACAAGAATGTCAAGTAAACGTTCATCAGTAATGTTTCATCAATCATCTAGTTTTATAGGTGGTAAGATGGGAGATATATCAGCATATGTAGATAATGTAAAAACAATAGAAAATATTGTCTATGAGTTATTAGAAACCAAAACTAAAAAAGATGCTAGTTGGTGGAAAGATAAAATGAAAACAGACTTTTTTGCAACGCCAGAAGAGTTATTAGAATATGGCGTAATTGATCAAATAATATAAAAAAATGAGTTTAACAGCAGAAGAAATATCAATCAATTGGAGTAAATTATTAGAAATAATTGAAACAGAATTCTCCGGAGATAGGAGAGAAAAATTATTAAATCTTTATAATAAGTATGAAGATCGTATAAGTATTGCACCGGCATCTAGTGTCGATCATTATCATAATGCATTCATAGGAGGTTACGTAGATCACGTCTTACGGGTTATTAGAAATGCAAAAGAAGTATATAAATTATGGACCACTAGTGGTGCAGACATGAGTGGATATACTAAAGAAGAATTAGTATTTGTAGCACTGAATCATGATTTAGGTAAAATAGGATTTCCGGGAGATGGTAATGAAGTTTATATACATAACGATTCAGAATGGCATAGAAAGAATCAAGGCAAGATATTTAAAGTCAATCCTAATAATCCATTTGCATTAGTAAATGATTTATCGATATGGTTATTACAACATCATGATATTAAAATATCATTTAATGAAATGATAAGCATTAAGTGTACTGATGGATTATATGATGAAAGTAATAAGGCTTATTTTATTTCCAGAATGAAGGAATCTAAGTTAAGAATTAATTTACCGTATGTAATGCATCAAGCTGATTTAATGGCAGCTAGAATAGAATATGAAATGTGGGTAAAAGATGAACCAACTTTATCTCCACCTAAACAAAAACCTTCTAAATTATCCGAAGCAGCTAGTAAAGTAGATGCATCTAAGATATTTGGAGAATTATTTGGAGATTAATATGGAAGAGGCAGTAATTATTTTATCAGTATTATTAGTAAGTTCTATTTTATTTATTATAAATTTATCACGTAAAGTAGAAGCAAATGAAGATTATGTAGAAGAACTAGAAAAATCAAATACGGATTTTTATATTTTTTTTAAAGATTTAAAATCACAAGTAAATAAATCTAATTCACATTTAAAGCAGATAGACAGATTAGGATCGTTTGAAGCTGATGATGAGACAGGATATGTATTTAAAGAAATAAGTGATATAATAGAAAAATTAAATAAAAGATTTTAATGAACGCAATAGAAGAATTTTATAAATGGGTAAAAGTTGAAGAGACATTACCTCCTCGTGCTAGAAGAGGTCGTAAGCCTAGTAAAAAACAATACTTTACTTATATCACACAAGAAGCAATTGTAGCTTATAATAAAGAAACAGGCGGCGATGTTGATCTGCGTAATAAAATTTATAGAGAATATATTGACTATCCATTTAATAAGTTAGTAGAAAACATATATCATACATTTAAATTTAGTTATTTTGATGTACCATATGAAGATATTAAATGTGAAGTAGTTGCATTCTTAAATGAAAAGATAACTAAATTTACAGAAGGTAAAGGTAAAGCATTTTCATATTTTTCTATTATTGCTAAGAATTATCTTATCATACAGAATAATTCGAACTATGTAAAATTTAAAAGACGTGCAGATACAATAGAAATTGATGAGCACCGTGATGTAGTAAATGAAATGTCAATGACCAGTTATCAAGAGTCTTTAAGAGATTTTGTTAAACTATGGTGTGATTGGTATGATACTAATTTGAATATGATCTTTACTAATAAAAGAGATATTCTAGTAGCAGATACTGTTGTTGAATTATTTAGAATGGCAGATAATATAGAAAACTTTAACAAAAAAGCAATTTACATTTTAATACGTGAAAGAACAGGATTAAAAACTCAAAATATTACTAAAGTAATCAATATTATGAGAAGAGATTTTGCAAAGATGTTAATATCTTATCAACAATCTGGTAGGCTTCGTTCATAATATTAATCTCTTATATTTATTTAAAAGGATTGTATGAATGAATATGAATTATTTGCAGGTACTACATTTTCGGATCTAATGAAAGATGTATACCATAACTCAAAAAAGAAATCTAGACAAATAGATTCTTTGATACAAGACCTTAAGCCTCATATCAAAAATATAGGCGATGCTACTATTATAGCTCCTATATTAAAAGATTACCTAGAAGTGTCAGTAAAAAATGATGATGCATTAGTTAAACTAGCTGCAGTAGTCCAACGTATAATTTCAGTTACTAGTAAAGATGATGATGGCAATGAGTTTGGAATGACTGATGAAGAACGTAATCGACTTCTAGAAGAAGCAGAAAATGAAATTAAAATAATAAAACAATCACAAGATAAGGATAGCCATGGCGACGTTTCTAGCAGCGGAAGTAGTAAACAATCTGATCTCATTTAAAGAGACTGAGAGTAAAAAAACGCAATCACCATTTCCTCAAGGAGCAATTAAATTTAAACTATTTAATGTGCGAAGGAAGGCTAGAACGGTAGAAGTAGCTATGCCTTTAGATCCTCATATCACTGAAATTCCTTTGGTGGGCGAATATGTACTAATTATTCAATTACTAGATAAAAATGCAGATCCATATTTTCAAAAACATCAATATTATTATACTCAAATTTTAAATCTTTGGGATAGAGTTAATGAAAATAAAATGCCGGGTATACAGTCATCATCACCTCCAACCGTACCTACTAATGAAAAGGGTATGAAAAAGAAAAAGGCTAATACAATCGATGATAATACGGATATATCTAGACTACAATCGTATGAAGGAGATAAAATAATTTATTCTAGATTTGGTTCTTCTATCAGATTCTCTTCTAATAATATAAAAGCCCAGGAAAAGATAACATATGAAAATACAAATACTCCATGGGATGGCGGCGATGTATTAAGTCCTATTTTAATGTTAACTAATGGTTATAAGCAAATAGGAGCTAAATTAACAATAGAAGATCCTAAGACAGATAAATCATTAATATATTTAACATCTGATCAAAAAATTGATATCGATTCGTCACAAACAAAATTAGGAAGTGCTATTAATAATGGTAGTATAAAGACATATTCAGATTCTCAAGTAATAATTTCATCTGATAGATTATTATTTAATGCACGTAAGGATAATATTATATTATCGGCAAATGAAGATGTGAATATTGCAACACCGACATGGGCAATGGAAATGAATAAGTTTTTTGATTTATTTGATGAGTTTCTAGAAGAAATATTAAAGACAGCACGTGCTGAATCAAATTACTTAACCGGCGTTGGTCCGACTACCGGCAATCCTACATTATTAGCAGCTGCAACAATCATACAAACCAAATTAAAACTTATGAAGCAATAATGCCAGCGCTTTGGCCTCCATTCGAACAAACAGTAACTCACTTTTTAACTAAAGGGACTTTATCTCAAGATCAATTTGTTAAGATGTTAGCTGCAGCATATACAGTAGCAACTACGCCAATAACAGTTAAATATGGTTCGGGGCCTACACCTCAGCCCGTACTTAATGGGCCACTACGTCAAAAAATTTTACGTGATGCTATAGATAAAATGTTAAGTGCTAACAGAGGTAAAGATAGAAGACTAACAGTAGCAGATTTCCTTCCGGCCGCATTAGCATTTGTAAAATATTGGACTCCTGGTGTAGGCGTGTTAATTAGTCCATTCCCGCCGGCACCTCCATGTGTAGCCCCGGTACCAGCTGGATTCTTTTTAAGTGAAGATCAATTTAATTCTGTAATGGGTGTTTTTACAAAAGATAATTCTACAGCAAATGCTCTTTTCCCCCCGGGGTTGTTCGGTGATGGTAGTGGAGCAAATGCGGTTGATACTAACTCATTATATTCTAAAATAACTAGTCAGGCAGTAGCTAATGATCCGGTAGTATTAATACCTAGTCCTATTGTTTTATTCCCAGGGAATCCATTATTATTGGCTAAAGATTTGCATTTTGCTATGACTAAAAGTAATAGTCCCCAGGCTACAGCAACTAATTTAACAAAAGCATTTAGTAATCATCTATCAACAATTATAGGAATTTATATTGGATTCCTGCCACCGGGTTCAGTACCACCAATTACTATTGTAGTATTTAACGGAATAACATAACTGAATTAGTATACAATGATATTTATAAAAAAGGATAAGTAATGAAATCAGAATTATTCGTAAAACTATTACGTAAAGTTATAAGAGAAGAAGTACAATCAGTTGTACGTAAAGAATTAAGATCTGTATTAACTGAACAGAAAACAAATCATTCAAAGGCAATGACTCATGGATTAGATCTATCTAATATGGTATCTAATACACCGACTAAACCAGTCAGGAAGTATGTTAAAGATACTATGTTAAATGATATACTAAATGAAACTTCTGGCTTCAATGGCGGGGGTAATACACAACAAGAATATCCATCCATGGCGTCATTTAAGAGTGAAATGGCAGAGTCATTTGGACAGCCTAATACAGCACCATTAACAGACATACAAGGAAAACCTGTTGATACAAATAATAAAAATGTTGCTACTGTTGTTAATGCAATGACAAAAGATTATTCGTCATTGATGAAAGCAATTGACAAGAAAAAAGGAATCAAATAATTGTCTAGAAAAGTATACCAATATCAACCATATAATGATACACCAGATCAGCCGTTGGGCATATTGTTGCCACTAAATAAAGCAGCCGGAGGAGCTAGATCTATTGATTCTGCATATAACGCAGATCCATCTGTCGGCAAAGGCGTGTTTGTATCTTCATATACAAACGAAGAACAGTCATTAAGTAATTTAAAGAATTTGATACTTACTAGAAAAGGTGAAAGATATTTTTTACCAGATTTTGGAACTAATATACAAGCAGCATTATTTGAAAATAGTACACTTGATTTAGAATTACAACTACAAGAGACGGTAACAGCTGATATTGAAAAATGGTTACCGTATATTAAAATTAACGAATTAAAAATTGTAAGAAATATTGATAATCAGCAAATTGCTATTAGATTATCATTTAGTGTTACTGAAAATGGAGCAAATCAAGAAATAGTAATTTTTGCATCTCCGGATTCCGTGATAGTACAAGACGGAGGAACGGCAGAAGTAGAATTGCAACTAGCTCCAATTGGTGGAGGATATTAATAATGGAACTTATAAAAAAAGACGTAAAATATTTAAATAAAGATTTCGGACAATTTAGACAGAATTTAATAAATTTTGCAAAAAATTATTTTCCGGATACATACGCAGATTTTAATGAAACATCTCCAGGGATGATGTTTATAGAAATGGCATCATATGTAGGAGATGTTCTTTCATTTTATTCAGATCAATCATTTAAAGAAAATTTATTAAGTAGTGCACAAGAAAATAGCAGTGTATTACAATTAGCTCAATTATTTGGATTTAAGTCAAAATTAAATTCTCCGGCTAATTGTATGGTAGATATATTTCAATTAATACCGGCTATAGGATCCGGTGCCAACGCCAAACCGGATTATAGATATGCATTAAATGTCAATGAAGGTGCAAGATTAGTAGGCGGCAATAATACTTTATTTAGAACATTAGAAAATGTAGATTTTAATGTAGATTCATCGAATGATCCTTTAGATGTATCTGTATATGAATTAGATGCAGATGGCAATGTTCAGTATTATTTATTTAAAAAACAAGTGCCAGTTAAGTCTGGAGAAATTGTTACATCTACATATTCATTCGGTGACCCAAAAGCATATGATAAAATTACATTACCAGATACTAACATAATAGACATTGTATCAATGATAGATAACAGAGGAAATGAATGGCATGAAGTAGATTATTTAGCACAAGATACTATTTTTAATGACATATTAAATATTAAATTTAATGACGAAGTTTTAGCTGAATATAAATCAACAGTACCATACATATTAAAATTAAAAAGGACTCCTAGGAGATTTATTACGAGATTGAGAGATGATAATAAAACAGAATTAGTTTTTGGCTCAGGAATAAGCTCGGACGCAGATGAAGAATTAATACCAAATCCGAAAAATGTAGGAATGGGATTAGAATATTTAAATCGAACAACTACTACTAGTGTAGATCCTACCAACTTTTTAAAAACACGTACATATGGATTAGCCCCAGATAATATTGTATTAACTATTACATATACAGTCGGCGGCGGAATAAAAGATAATGTTGTTGTTAATTCAATTAATACAATTGATACTATATCATATAATGATAGTATTAATTATACCGGCGTCGATTTAGATTATGTTAAAAGTACTGTTGCCGTAAATAATCCAGTCCCAGCTGTTGGTGGGCTAGAAAAGCAGGATATAGAAAGTTTGAGACAAAGTGCAATGGCGTCATTTGCAGCACAGAATAGAGCAATAACTAGAGAAGATTATATAGTACGTTGTTATTCAATGCCAAAGAAATTTGGATCTGTTGCCAAAGCATATGTAATTGGTGATTCACAACAAGATTCATCTGATGTATCATATCCTCGCGAAACAATTTCTAATCCAATGGCATTAAATTTATATACATTAGCATATGATAATGAAAAAAGATTTGTACCATTAAATGTAGCATTAAGACAAAATTTAAGAACTTATTTATCAAATTTCAGAATGCTAACAGATGCATTAAATATAAAATCTGCGCACGTAATTAATATAGGAATTAATTTTGAAATTATACCTTTACCTAGATATAACAGTAATGAAGTTTTATTAAGATGTATTGATTTGTTAAAGCGTTTATTTGAAAATGATTCTATGCAAATTAATATGCCATTAAATATATCTAACTTAGTAACAGAGGTAGATAAAACAGAGGGAGTTCAAAGCGTACCGAAATTTGAAATTGTTAATTTTTATGATTTGACAAAAGGATATGTAGGTAATTTATATGATATTGAAACAGCTACAAAGAATAATATTGTATATCCTAGTTTAGACCCTAGTATATTTGAAATAAGATTTCCTAATTCGGATATCAAAGGAAAAGTAATAAGTAATTAAGGAAACAAATGTATCAATTATATTTCGCAGAAAGAGATACGACATTATATGAAAAATTTCCAGATCAAAATACTGGAATAGATCAGATATTAGAATTAACTAAAGTTAGTTCTGGCTCTAAGTTAAATGGTATTATACAAGCAAATACTACTAATACAAGAATATTATTAGATTTTGGAACACAGATATCTTCTATAACAGCAGATGTTAGTAACGGAAAAATACCTCCGATAGGTACTGGAATTAATTCATCTTCAGTCTTTCTAACTCTCAAAGCATCAGATGCATCCGATCTTCCTTTATCATATACTATTAAAGCATTTCCAATATCTGAATCATGGAGTAATGGAAATGGAACACATGCAGATATTCCAATAACTACTAATGGTGCATCTTGGCATTACAAGGATGCAAAAAATCCTGGTACTGTTTGGACAACTGGATCTGCTGCTAGTTATAACAATCCAGGAGTGTTTGATAATCAAGGAGGCGGAACGTGGATGACAGGTTCAGGATATGAAGCTAGTCAGTCCTTTCAAAATCAATCACCAGACATTCGAATGAATGTTACTGATATAGTACAACGTTGGGTTGATAGTGATATTGCTAATAATGGATTTATGATTAAACGAAAATATGATCAAGAAATAAATGGATCTATATTAGGAACAATTAAGTTTTTTGGAAGAGAATCACATACCATATTTTTACCTAGATTAGAAGTTGCATATAACGATGTCAATTTATCCGGTACGGGGTCATTTAATGAAATTGCAACTGACATGTATGTGCCTTATATAAAAAATATTAGACCAGAATACAGATCCGGCGACATAACAAAATTTAGAATAGGCGTCCGTCCAGAATTTCCAGTGAGTAGTTATGCAACTAGTTCTTTTTATTTAACAAATGATAGATTACCGGTAACTAGTTATTACAGTGTTTCAGATACAGTTACTAATGAGGTCATAATACCATTTGATGAGACTATAAAAAGTGCTACTCAGATATCTTGTGATTCGAATGGCAGCTTTTTCAAATTAAATTTAAATACTTTTTTACCAGAACGATATTATAAGATATCTTTAAAGGTAATTAGAGATAATGGCGATGATACGCAAATACATGATGATAGATTTTATTTTAAGGTTGTTAAATAATGGCAAATAAATTTATAGATAGAGAAGATAGTAATCAGGTAGAGACGGAAGATTTACATTCATTATTAATTAATGTAATGCGAGAAGATTTTCCGGATGACCCGTTATATGCTAACGGCAAAACACGAGTATCTCAAACCAATACTGAGAAAATAGAACCGCCTTTAATATCAGTCGATGATATTAATTTAACAAATCGTAATGACAATCAAATTTTAGATTTGAATGCCGAACAAATAACACATGCTAAGTATGCAGTTAATAAAATGTTGCCTACTATTGATGATGATGACTTAGACGATATATTAGAAGATGAATGGGAATATTTTTTAGACGAAGATGTTATATCAGCTCCTAGGACCGATGGATTATTTTTAATCAATAAAGAAGTTAATCTCAATCCGCCTGATTTTCATAACGAATATATAAAACGTGGCCCGGCTGTAATTGATGCGAGAATGGCTAATGGCATTGAACCAGATAAGGTAGTAAAATCTACTTTTTGTGTATTTTATATAGAAAACAGTGCTGCATTACCAATACCTAATTATAAAACATTAGAAGTCATGTTAGTAGAACGTAGTAAAACTTATAGTGATATAAAAGAAGCTACAGTAGAGCAAACTAAAGAATTTGATTTAGAGTTAGACGGTAAATTTACAGCCGATAATGACGGAACTATTGACCCAGTAGAAGAGTTTAGATTTCGTCAAGTCCTGGATCGGTCTGTTAGTTGGAATCCTAGGATTAGATTTGCTAGTGGTTATAGACCCGGTCAAGATGAAAATGCTACACAATTTCTTAGAGACCCTGGTGATTATTTGATAGTCCCGGCGCAGAGAATTAATGGATTTTATGATCCTAAAGTATATCAAAAACAAACATATAGAGAAAAACTTCGAGCTAAATATGAAGGTAAATTAATAGCATTACAGTGGAGTATACCATATAATAACACAATAGTAACTAACGGCACACCGCCGGTCTTGAGTGATGATCTGGTATTTTTAATACGTATGATGATTAATGGCTATTGGAAACAAGTTATTTCTTCCAATGTATTACGTGAATATGCAATCATTAATAATATTGACTTATCTGGAATAGATTTTGTATCACGAGCAGAATTTGAAACGATATTAAATACTAGTGGTACATTAGAAGCCGGATTTTTGCGTGGAGGATTATATGGTGCCAATGGCTTAATTAATAAATTGGTTGAAAATGGTGGAGTATCAGTATTTCAAGATGATAATATTTTAGATGGTGATATAAAAGAACAAACAGATAAAATTAGAGCATTTTATGAAGCAGTATTTAATTATGCCACCGGAAGAGTTCCGATACCGGGAGATCCTTTATTTCCGAGTTTCAATAAAATCGTAACTGATTATCAAAATGCTGTCGCCGGAGAAGCTAAATCTCCCGGATGGAGTGATTTTTCTCATATTGCTGAAGTAGATAGATTAGAGCCACAGGAGTATGAAGATTATTTAAACAACTATAATAATGGTGGTGCTCCATTTGATATTGATTATTTAAAACCATATGAGCCTGCAGGATCAATTGCATATTACCCTAAAGACCAACTATTAACATTACGACAACAAGCTGCAGCCCAAGCGGCGATCGATTCTATCAAAAAAGATATAATGGAATTATTACCGGCATTATCAGCTCGAGCATCAGAATTAGATCAACGATTTAGTGCTGCGCCAGCAAATTATAAAAATTATATTAATACGTCCTTAGGGCCGGCCGGCGATATATATAAAATAATGTTTTCACGTGATAAGTTTCAATTTAAGAAAAAGAAGTGGAGAAAAAGATATAAACAGAAAAAAACCGATTCAAGTTTTATGCGATTATGCGAAAGAGCAGATAGATTATTTTTATTTATGAGTCAAAATGCTGAAGATGCTTTGTTTTATGATCCGCCATTTAGAGACTTTACCAGATTAGTTAAAAAAGATGATTCAATATTAGGTGAATTGTCTCAATATTTAAATACTGGAGATAAACATTTATTAACAGCAAATGATTTAGATGGGGTTCCAGGTGGAGCAAGTTTTGCAGCTTCAGCTGCTATCGGAGCCGGCGCTGGAGCAGCCGCGGGAGTTGGGATTGC
>JGI24005J15628_10000468_pt1 | contig 23313 bp, 46 predicted proteins | sample LinPmetageLP40_FD_15628 | JGI IMG/M metagenome (IMG submission 15628)
CGATCTCCGAGAACTCTATCCCGAACCGTTCCCCAACCATACGATTAAGAAGTCGCATCTCCGCGGTACTTTCTTCTGTCATCTGTAGGTCTGCTAGGCCTTCTATAAGATTAAGCAGTTCTGTTAAGAGTTCCTTTGTGTCGTCGTCGAGCGAGTAGAGAATAGGTTCATCGGTATCCATAGTCTGTTCCTATGCTAGAGGTGTTCGGTGGGGTGTAAGGTGTCTTTGTGGTGTCTAAGGATCCTAAGCGACTTTTGGGCGAGAAGGCGTAGACTTCGAAACAAAAATCGCGACCGTCTTGCTTCGCACTCGTAGAGCTTACCCTGTCTGGAATTTTGGCTTTCCGACCGTAGGCTCTAAATGGCTTTGTCGCCTCGTTGTTATCCTGCTCTGAAATTGTCTTCGACCTTGTCTACATGACCTTCTTTAAGAAGCTCATCAATGAGTGTCCATGATTTGGAGTTGGTTCCGAATACTTCGAATTCATTAAGCTCATATAGGCCAAAGGGTGTTTCCACTGCCACTGGTACATTTGAGCTTGGTTCAGGTATTGAGTTATAACCTGTTCTAACATCTAGTGAAGTTTCGTCTTTGCCTTCACGTCTAAGGTCATAATTCTTTGCAACCCATACACCATATTCTTTGGCTTCTTCTAGGGTGTGGAACTGTTCTTCTGTCTGCTTTTCGCCTTTGGGATAGTCTGGGTGACTCCATCTAACCATGTATCGTTTGGCCTTACCGGTCAATTGACCTTGATCCTTCTTGGCTATTAATGATCTAAGATTTAATTTATCTGCCCATGCGTCTGAAAGTTTAACCATCTTGTCTACTCCTATTATATGAGTATTTATCTGGGATCTTAGGCTATTTCTCGGTCTTCTGGCACTTCCTGTTCAGTAGGATCTTCGTCATAGGTTGCCCATGGAAGATTGTCGTCTTCGTATAGGGTGAACCACTTGTCCTCTGCACCGTCTTTCCATTCTGACCATAGCTCACCTGGGCTCATCTTGTGATAGCCTCGCATACCGCCTTCTAGGATATAGATAAGAGTCTGGCTGTGGCCGTCTTCTCGTATCTCCTTGGCTATTAGATCACCTTCTACTTGCATCAACCTTTCGGCTAATACATAGTGAGTCAAAGCCGTGTCCGTTTTGTCTCTTCCGACTTCGTATTCATCTTCAACCATGCTTTGGTCTTTTGGTAAGTTATCTGTCATTTAATCCTCATCTCTTATTTTATTAATGATTAGAACGCCTATGAAACCTATCACGAGCATTACAATTATTCCACAAGCCAATAGTCCGAATCCACTTGCAATGGTAAAGGTTCCCATTAGTCCTCTGTCTGTTCCTGAACATCGACATTGATCGTATAACTGATCCCTGTGATATCCTTGTGAGCGAACTGTGGGTGGTCTCTAACATAATCCCAGATAAGTTCTGAAACCATCTCCTTGTCATGCTTATTGAAATCCTCATTGATTCCTACGATCTGACTAGCCATTATGCAGTCTCCTTGTCTGGCATATTTTGTGCCTTCTTCTCTACCACAAGCTCTCTAACCTTTGTTTCAGCTTCTGTTTCTTCTTCATCTTCATAGTTGGCCAGTGTCTCACCAATACCAAACAATTCGTCTAGTTGGCCTATCGTAGTATCTCTACTCGCTTCTAACCAATCAGCACTCTTGCCTTCTTCACTTGGTACCACTTCGGTATCACTACCATTGTCATAATGACCAGCGAAATCACATCCACCTTCGTAGTAATACATTGAAACATCAATGTCATTGTGATCGTCTAACAGTTTATCCATAACCCCAGTTGGCGGTGCCCAAGCACTCATGAACCAACCGTTGATCTCAGCTTCACCATCTTCATGATCTATAAATTTAAGACCATGTTCACCATCACTCAAAGTGATATCCCACTTGGTACCCCAGTTCTGCACTCTCCAATCGTACCAGTTATCAAAACCGTCTACCAATGGTTGTGGTGTTCCTTCCTTAGGAGCAGGAGAAGTCGTGTCCTCTAATGCTTCTGGCATAGGATAGATTGCAGATAAAAGACCCTTGTCTTCCTTCTGAGCTTCGTCCCATATCTTTTTGATTTTGTCCTTTGGACCTTTTATTTTTATTGAGTTATCGCACCAATTTGGCATATTGCCCTCCTTTTGTTAATTTAGCTCTTGCCCTTATTATTCTTACAGTATATAGAAAGAAAGAGGTTTTGTCTACCCCTTATCTCTCCAAAATAACATAATCTCCAAAATATTTGTCAAAGGTCTTGATCAAATGTTCGTAATCGCCTTCTTTCATCTCGTCCAAAACCTTGAACGGATTTAGGCCTAGGTCTTTGGCGAGCCTTGTAGCTCTAGCCAATAAAAACCAAGCATTACCATCTGGTCCCGTAAGATCGATGACTATTTCTTTTGGAGTCGTTTTTGATCTAATCATTCTAGCTCCCTGTTCTCAATTCTAAAGATCCATCATCTTGCATGACAAAGTCTTCAACAAAGTAATGCCAATCACCCTTGTCCTCTACGGCCTGCTTATAAACTTCATCAGCCGCGGCCCAAAGAGCACCTAAGGTACCGTTCTTTGCTGTCGTGGCATAAGTGACATAGGTAGTAGGGGAATCTAAAGTAGGACCCATCTCGTCGATGACCCTATAAAAAACCGTTCTAGGTTTGTCAGTAAAGATCTCAAAATCAAGCCCTGGAAGATGACCCATGCCATCCATTGACCAAACTGTTTCAAAACCCATCTGGGTCTTGAGCTTATCGAAATGATCCATTTCTTTTTCAAAGTTATCAAAACCAATATCAGTCTCACTGTCTGAGATTTTAGCTTCAATATTGTTGAAAAGATCTAGTTGTAAATTTGACATATAACCCTCCGTAAAATGTCTGTTTCTTATTATACTCTTAATATAGCACCTCTTTATCAAAAGGTCAACCCCTAAATTAAAAAAGATTGCAGATTCTTAAGTTTTCGAAGTATCCTAGTATTACCTAGCTCTAACATAATCCCCCATTCGTCTGTTGGTAGACTCCTTTTGTCATATGTCATTCATCTGCTCCTACTTCGCATCATTATGGTTTATTCGATCTATGATCCGGGGAAACCGTCCGCATCGGACGAAAACCTATCAGCTCAAACTATCCAACAGTCTGAGCGGAATTCTCTTTCAAATGGTACTCTAACATTCTGATATGATCTTTGATAGCATCTTGGAACAAAGGTTTCATCGCCTTGTCATCATGCTTCATGTAGAACCATTCATATTTTACTTCAGTACCTTTGCCAATGTCCTTGTAGACATAAAGATAATCTTCACCGGACTTCCAAGCCTCATCAATTAGGCATACCCCATTAAGGTGCCTTTTGTGATTGGCATCTTTCTCGCCCTTGTCTCTCATGTAATAAACATTCTGATAGTCGCTGTCGATTCTACCTGGAATATCAGTATCCTGATCTATCAAAGATTCACCTATCGTGTATCTCCAAACCGAAGCATCACCTAGTTCGATTGCCTCTTTCACCTTCTTGTAGTCTGACCAATGATCGATCAACATATACCCAAGACCTCCTGGATAACCGTCCCAATGTTGGTATGATGAAATGAATGAACCGTCGTCTAGCTCTAATCCTATTCTTGCTCTTGTTGCCATGTTTTTTGCCTCTCTGTTTGCCTGTTTATATTCTTAATATAGTGTCAGGGGCGACAAAAGTCAACCCCTGATTATTCCAAATTACATACTCCAATAAGTTTCTGAACTTGGTGACATGAAGCCTGGAGTGTTCACTGATTGTTTGAACTTCTTACCTGACATCATGTTAGTCACTGTCTCTTGAGCTTCAATTTCTTTTCTGTAAGTTTCAAGATCAATAATCTTCATCTCAACCATTTTACCAGTCAACTCACCTTCAGCTTGTCTACCTGTCTTACCATTCTCATGAATGCCTAAGCCTTGAAACTTAAAATGGCTATAAGGTCTTTGGTTATTAAAACCTTCTGTGAACTTCTTTTTGATTCTAGTCAAAGAAGCCTTTGCATGGCCTTCTGTTTTATGGATTTGACCGCTATATGAATAATCTTTTTCACTTACGATCTCGGTAGTATCTGTTCTATATATTATATGTGTCATTTTGCCCTCTTTCTGTTTTCTCATTGTATATACAGTATATGGTCAACGAATCCAAAAGTCAACCCCTAATTTACCAAAATACCAAATAAAAAGACGGAATCCCCTAACCCATTTAGAGCTAGAGGATTCGGATCGCCACTGTATGACGCTCTAAGACGTTCTTAGAGGCCCTAGTGTATCGTATCATGCCCTGGTATTGGGCTATGTATTTCTTTGATTGAAAGGATATCTGCGACTTTTAGATCAGGTACCTGCTCTTCTAAAGTAAGGCAAGCATCTTTGAAATCCATTGCATTTACTTCAATTTCTTCGTTGGTTAGTTCAAAGACAAATAGTTTAGGTCTTTCGTCGATTAAAATATCTACCATTATTTCTTTTTCCCTTTTTTCTTAAATGAATTGTTGAAGCCACCTTGCTGAGCCATCTCACTGGTCATTCCAGATGGTATCTTTTGGATCTTGCCACCTTTGGCTAAGAACTTGGCCATCAGCTCGTTAAGTTTATTCTGCTTATCTTCTTGTTCTGTAGTTGGACTTGGTCCTAATGACATAAGTGCCCTTTCTGTTTAGGTTAATTAATTATACAATATAGCCTAATGATCAAAAGGTCAACCTTTTATTTTGCCAATTCAGCGACGTCGATATCCCAGCATTGATCCCAAGGAATAGTATATTCTTTTCCTTTGGCCTCACCTTCTAAATCTTGGATACGAAACAATTTGGTGTTAGAATCTCGAACAGTAATCAATCCGAAGCTCTCATACATACCTGGTCCGGCCAATGGGGTGTCTGATAACCCTGGTGGACGACCGTGAATGTCTAACATCATCTCTGCCTTAAATTTACAGGCATAAGACTTGCCTACTTCGATATCTTCTGCTTTAATCATTGTGAGCTCCTTGTTCTGTGTCATCAAGATACATATCTGTATCTCTATCATAATACTTACCCACACTTGGGTCGTAGTAGACCACCTTTCCGGATCGCCACATAAAGGGTCCTTCTAGATCTGGTATCGGTGTGTATCTTTTGGTATCTATTGACGGTAGTATTGAATATCCCATTTACTTCTCCTCAATTGAATTAGGTGGGGGGCCTCTCCTAGAAAGTCGCCCCCCTGTGACTCGCCTAACTTAATATCTGACATCGGTGTTAGGTCTAACAGGGTTTCTACTCCACTACCAATTAAAAGTCTCCTGGTGCCACTTGCACGGCTCGAAGACCTCGTTCTCTCCACATATTGACGACACTTGTTCTATCATCAAATACCAATACCGGATCCCAACCTTCTGCTCGAAACTTATCTAGCATATCGCTCTTGACCTCGGTATCTGGTCTATAATCTGTATCACTTCGCATCTTCAAATCTCTAAAGACCAATTTCTGTCCCATCAGTTGCATTAGGGTGATTGCTCTTTGGCTCTTGTTTCGACCTGAGGCAACCAAAATGTTATGACCATCAGCTTGAAGGGATTTGGCTATCGCAAAGACATCCAAGTTTGGAGTATCGTCTTCGGTAGCATCACGAAAGGCATTCCAGTCCTTTGGCTTCTGCTCCACGAACTTCTTACGATGTTCTATGTTCATCAATGTTCCATCGATGTCGAAAATGATATCCATTTTACCCTCTACTCTGATTATTGAGTGTTTTCTTGGACTATGGTTGCACCTTGATTGACTAAATCCATACCTTGATCAATAACCGAATTCATTTCACCCGGATTTTGATAAAGATAAAAAGCCAAAGCACCTATGCCCATAAAAATGATCGCTCTAATCATATTGTAGCCTCCTCTTCATGTTGATTTTCAAAGTCCTCTAGGACTGCCTTTTTACCGTTCAGCATCTTCTCCAAACTATCAAAAGCCATTCGCTTCTCGTCACTTGCACCTTCTTTCAAAAGAATGATTGCATTCTCTAAAGTTTCAATGTCTTCGATAATTTCTACCATATGCCTAACTCCTGTTGCCTTATTGTTCTTACAGTATAAGGCCAACCTACTCAAAGGTCAACCTTTTTCTGCTCTATTTCTTATCTTTTTTTCTATGCCGCGATCGACTCTTCAGCTTCGGTGATGTGTCTGCAAGACCCACGAAATTGATAGCCTTTACAAGAGCAAGATGATCCCCTGCTCCCTCCGACTTCGACTTCATATAGATCTCCTTTCGAACCCTTAACAGAGATTCGGGTGAGTTCACTATCTTTTGGTACCGAAAGCGATTCCGCGGAGAATTTGGATTCATTACCATCTATCTCCACTATCCTTTCTTTTTGGATTCTCCTAAATTTGAATCTAGGATCTCCGGTTGTGATTCCAACCTCATTGGGTTTGAACCATTTTTCGTATAATATTTCACCTTCGTAATAATTGAACTCATCTTTGACTGAGCTGACGTTCGGAGCATACCTATCACGATAAGGATACATGACGTTCTCTACTTTGATCCTTACTCGTTGTCCTGCAATTAGTTCCATGGGTTCTCCAATAACAAATTTCTACTCATATTTGAAAATATATTCTTGACCCTTGCATTGTATCTTTCTTCTGTCATTGCTAGGTTCTTTAATTTTGATTCCCACATAGCTCGAGTCAATACATCGAGGTCTGGGTTTTGATCGAGCAACCTTTTTATTGAGGTCGCTCTATCAAATTGTTTTTTCTCGGAGAAAGGACCCATCTATGCCTCTTCACCAATTCCTAATTTTGTTAAATGGTTGCCTGGTACTCTCCACTGACCCTGTGTACCACAGTCAATTACCACATATTTGATATTGACTTTCTTAACCTTACCTGAAACCTGGTTGCCTCTCTTACCAGTAAATCCTACAATGTCACCAATCTTAAATGATCTCACAGCCGCCTTGGTTAAATGAGTTCTTTTAAGTTTGATCGCTTCGATAACTTCGTTCAACTGATCGTTATCCATTTGGTAGATCAGTTCGCTTGCCTTTGTGACTAGATTATTCATATTTTGCCTCTCCTTTATTAAATTGCCTAATGCCTTATTGTTCTTACAGTATAAGGCCTAATGATCAAAAGGTCAACCATTATTTTTCCAATTTCTGCATTTTTGTGACCATATTCATAAATTGATCCAACATTCTGTCAATTTTAAGGTCTGCTTGGTCATCTCCAGCCGGAATACATATAGCACTCATATCCTGTGTTCGAACCTGCTCAAGGGCTGTCATGCAAACCGTTTGGTCTGGATAAACCATTTGAAGATTCAATGCCGCCGAAATTAATATCCACTTCATTATTCTATTTCTCCGTTGATTTTGATAAGTTCAATTTCCTTACCGTTCTTTCGATGTCTTAGGTATCCTGTGTCACATAACATATCGATAACCTTGCCAGAGCCTAGTTTGACTCCTTTGTCTCTACCTAAGATATAACCACACCCAACAAGGGCACCGCCTAAAAATAAAGTCTTAATCAAGACCATTAAATCAATTTCTATCATTTCGAGGTGTCTCCTTGTTCCATTGTCTTAATAAAAATATAATAAAAAGATATGGGATTATCACTACGGACAACCCCATTAAAATTTCAACCATTTAAGAACTTTCCGAAGTAGTCTGGATTTCTATTTCGACCCTTCCTCATTTTAATAAAGTTCTTTTCGCTAACCACAGCCGGCATACCTCTACCNAAGTTCACGACCCAACCATGTGGGCCATGCATCACTGCCTTGCCTTTAAGCTCGGCGGTATGTGGTGTTTTGAAATAGACAGTATCACCTGCCATAATATCTTGGTATAAGCTCATTAGTCTGCCCTCGATCCCATTGACGCTTTGATTCCATATGCTCTTAATACATCAGCATAAGCCTGAGCACCTACTTCTTTACAATCCATTGACTGTCCGTGATGGTTAGCAGGATTCCAAATACACATCGTCTTTCTCATATGTGATTTTTTGAAGCCAATTGATTCTAACATCTTCGCTTCTTTTGAATTCGTTCTTTCAACCCTTACATCAACCCAGGCAAAACCACAATACATTGGTTCACCGTATTCGTTGCCACCTGTCTTTTCATTCCAGTCTTGAAGGAAATCATGAACGGCAGTCTTAGCCGACATTGTCGCTTTATTGTTGATGTCTTGGATGTCTAAATTTAACATAGTCTGTGTCATATTTTTTGCCTCTCTAGTTGTTTTTTTTAGCCTACTTATATATTATATGGTCTAAGGATTCAAAAGTCAACCCCTAATTTTGCCCAATTTACTTGAAGATATCCATAGCCCATTGGTCCCAAGGTTCAGTTTTCGTTGCCTTTAAGCAATTGAAATCCAATTTATACCCTGGTGAAAGAACCTCGTTCAACATCACATCTTCGATGATTTCCAAGTCCTTCTTGTCGTTGGTGTCAATGAACATCGTTCCACCTGTCCAACTTATATGTGGTACCTCTCTACCCTCTTTGTGGTACCTTTCGTTGATCTCTACCCTTGCATGAGTTTCTAATCCCATTATGCCGCCTCCCAGTTTTTAAAGGTCACTATGCCTTCAAGTTTTTTAACAAGCTCTTTACCATATGTGGTAAAAAGTATTCCCTTATCCCATACCCAAGATTCAATGTCCTGGCTATGATAAAAGTTATTGTCCTGAGTCAACCACCTTAGGGCAGTCTCCTCATCGCCGGCACCAAGCTCGATAGTCTCTTGGATCAGCTTCTTGAATTCTTGTTCACAATGTTTCTCCTGAGCTTCTTCCTCAGCCATTGCTGTCTCACAGGCTCTACTAATATAGTCGGACTCGTCTTTCAACTCCTGAAGAGTCATACTATTAAAGTCGTAGTGACGACCCTTGACACCGAATGCCGTCTTGTGGGCATCGTAGATGTATTCCTCAAGCTCTGATCTCTCAAGAGCTTCTAAGGTTGTGACACCTCTCTCAATCCAATGAGCTTCGTCCTCTGGGTATAAACCTGCCCAACGGTTCTTAGGATCTTCAGCGATCCACGCCTGTGTCTTGATGTTTCTGTTTTTGATTTCTTTGATAAGTTCTAACATATTTTTGCCCTCTGCCTAATTTCTTATTATATATACAGTATAAGGTCAGCGGATCAAAAAGTCAACCAAAAAGATGAAAAAAGAATCCAATGTTTTCAATGGTTTAGGAAATTAATTAAAAAAAGATTTGGCAGGCGAGCAAGGAATCGAACCTCAGTCTGTGGTTTTGGAGACCATCGTGTTGCCACTACACCACTCACCCAAAATTTAATATTGTAATTTATGCCAGGTCTTAGGATCTTTGGGGTCGTATCCAATTCTATCTAGGTGCTTATCAAATGCCCATTTCTCATTTGGAATGAATGTAAAATTCTCTCCACAGGTATAACAGACATCACCTTTCCTATCACCATAGGCATGATCTGCTCCATTGAGCCATTCAAACTTTGGATTAGACTGTAGTGAAGACATTGACGAACAACCCGTAGTGACGAGGCCTAATAATAATAGTAGTGAAACTTTCTTGATCATGTTAGGCCTCCTCTGCCTTATTTTAATAGTTATCTATTGAGCCTGTTTTTGAAAAAGGTTCTTTATTGAATTCCAAGTTCTACCAAGTTGGTCTTTACTTTCAGCCCAACTCTCTTTTTGGTATGCAATAGTTTTTTCTTTCTCTGTGACAACCCAATTATTAACTTTGTCTGTCATTGAATCATGTGCCAATGTTTTCGTAGTAATAGCTACCAAAAAAACTATAGTACAGATCCAAATTATTGTTGTTGTTCTCATCATATACTTTATAATAGTATCAACTGTCGCAGAAGTCAACCTATTTTGGCAATATAATTTGACAGGCACAGAAAGACCAGGTCTCGGTCGCTAACCATTGCAAAATGGATTGGTTTCGCCGATTAGGTGAGGACCGTACAGCGGGGCCTTTTGGTAAAATTTATTCTTGTCCTGGGTAAAAACTCTTTGTATTCAACCACTTAGAGTTATCTACTTCACAAGATTCGACATGAACCAATTCTGTATGAGCCCACATAAATTTTTGCAAGGCCTGACATACCATATCTGAGTAGACATAAATCTTACTTGGTGCTTTACCAGTAGTGACCATGTCAGTGATCTCGGACAGTGAAGCTTCATTTAGTGAGGTATTGTAGGTTTGTATAGCAGTGACGCCATCAAACTGTGCAAAGTCCTTACTCCAACGATCACCATGTAACCACGTACAAGGAGTGATAGGCATACTGTTTATCTTTATATCATCTGCCTTTAGTCCGTGTAGTTGTACATTAGTGAACCCCATATCCTGTAATCTATCGTATGTAAAAGGTCCTATACAATGTACATTTTGATCTAATAAAGGTACTATGTCGTATTGATAGTGCTTTACTGCGTCAATATGTGTAATCAATAATGGTTGTACCCAGCTCTGACGGTGCTCTACGGGTGTAGTTGTCAAACATGGTAACCATATATCGCCATCTGCGAGGCTCTTTGGTTCATTTAGTTGTGTATAAACATTCATATATAGAATATTTACCTAGAGTTTTAGGTTAGAGTACGGAAATGAGGTTATTTGAAAACGCTACAGCGGGGCCTTAGGTAAATATTATTACAGTAAGAATTACTACGTTCAGTAGTAACAGAAGGAGAACTCCAATGACACAGTTTAGAAACCTAGCAATCAACCTAGAGGTTGGGCAAGAAATCCAAGTGGGGAAATATAATGATAAAGCAAAGATTACAAAGATCGAATACTTTGAGAAGTCAGGTGACATTTCTATAAACACAACGAAAGGTCCGAGAAAAGTGCTAACATTTAAACTGGTGGAAGAAGGAGACAGTTATGCCAACCTGGCAGACAAATATAGATAAATATATTTGCAATGAAGATAACTGATATAGACGAATTTATTACACTTGAAGCACAGGCTTCTGCAAAGTTATGTAGGTCATCTCGACCTAGTAGTAGCTTAGGTGCTTCTCAACTTGCAAGTTGCAAGTCACAAGGTCTACGTGGCCGTTCTGGAAAGAAATCACATAAGGTGGGAAAGAACAGAGTTACAGTAGGCGGAAAGAAAATTAAAGGCAAAAAATATGGCGGACCATTACCAGACTGGAGTTAACATGGATGTAAAATATAACGGCAAGTTATTAGTAGCTGGCCCTATGTTGAACAATAGTCCCGTGTTTAGTAGAGCAGTTGTTTATATCTACGAACAACGACCGGGCGGAGAAGTTATGGGTGTTATCCTTAACAAGCCTAGTCAGTTCAGATGTTCTAGTTTAGGACTTTTAAAAGATATGCCTTTTGATCCTGCATTGGAAGAAACATTCGTACACAAAGGCGGACCAGTACAAGATACTTCAGTACTCTTATTGCATACAAATGAATGGCAGAGTACTAACACTTTGTCAAGTGGAAAAGAATTAGCAATGACAAGCGATATGCTTATGATAGAAAAACTATCAACTGGCAATGTTCCAAATGGTTGGAGAATGTTTGCTGGAATGAGTGTGTGGACTGAAGATCAATTAGCTAGTGAAGTGAAGCAAGGTGCATGGTTGTTTGCAAATCCTACTAATCATAGTATATTTGATTACAACGAAGACGAGCAGTACTTAAAAGCTCTTGAACTTTGCAGTAAACAAACCTTTTCTAAGTACATATAGAAGAGTATACGTAGGAGGTATACAATGAGAAAATTATTATTTGGATTACTGCTGGCGTTCCTTACTGTGAATGTTAGCGGAGGAATGTTAAGTCATGCTTATGCGACTGAGCCTGAGTATCCAAAGGAACCCGTAATAGAACCAACTGATCCACCAACAGAACCAGGTGGCAACTTTACTAAACTACCAACTATGGTTGATTGTAGTTCAGCTGAGATTGTTAGATCTATGCTTACAAAGTATGAGGAAGTTCCTTTTGCAAAGTTTACAGTTATGATACAGATACCAAACGGACAAATACTTCAACAACCAGGAACAATGTTTGTTAACCCTAAGAACGGAAGTTGGAGCATAGTTGCTCTATTCCCAGAAAGTAATATGGCTTGTATCTTACAGAACGGTGCATATTTTTCACCAGCTTCAATGGGCGAGAAAACAGCACTCTAATAAATATGTTTAGGTACCCAGTGGGTGTTAGTAGGGAGACTGAAGCACCCACTATAAATTACAACTTATACTATATCTTTATTTTGAAGTAGCCATATTGCTTAAAGGATTCTCTAAAGCAAGTTTAATCTGCTTTTCGATCTTTTCCTCTAATGCTTTCATATCTTCTTTCAAAGACTTAATAGCGTCATTGATATCTCTATTAAGCTCACGACTGTCTTCTTTGACCTTAGACTCTGTATCTTCTACAATAGTTTCAATACGTCTAACATCTCCACGTAAGTCGTTCTTAAGGTCCTTGGCCACATCGGCTACTAGAGTTACTTCATCTAGTATCATGTCCATCTCAGACTTTAATACTTCTAGTCGCTTGTCAAAGCCACTTAGATCTGGTGCTACGTAAGTATCGATCTTCTTTTCCATAGCTTGATATCTACTAAAAAGTTCGAAGCCTCCCCAAAGGCCTCCCATGATTGTACCAACCAATGGCAGTATAAGTAACATCTTACTACCGCCTACCTTGATACCTTTATATTCTATTTCTGCCATTTTTTGCTCCTCGTTATGATTATTTATTAGTTATTAGTCCTCGTACTGCTCCATGATCATTTCGTTCATGAGCTTGTCCTGGGCCATATCGTATAGTATACCTGCTGGATCTAGTAGCATTGGCATTTCTGTATAGATCTGTTCGCTTGTATACCAATCTAGTGGTAGTGCATTCTGTTTGTCTAAGTAAGCCTGGAAACTTTTAGTATCTGTTAAACTAGACATTAGTGCAATTTTAGTTGTTTCGTTGATAGCACTATAGGTGTCTGCCATTGCGGCAAGTATTCTAGTAGCAATCTTTTGTTTAGCTTCTGCTACTTTCTTTTCTACGTACTCTTTCTTCTTCTCAGCATTGGATTTTGTTTTGTTTTCTTTTCCTTTGCCTTTGCTATCATCTCCGCTTTTTCTTTCAGACTTTTCTCCCCCGGTAGAAGATTCGTTGTTGTCGCTTTCAGAAGACTCTGTGTCTCCGCTATCACTGGCTTCGGGTTCGGCTTCTGATTCACTGGTATCTTCTCCAGACTCAGCATCTCCTTCAGCTGATCCTTCACTCTCACTTGTAGTGTCTTCCACTGGCTGTTCAGCATTACTATCGGACTCTTGTACGTTTTCAGTATTTGATTCAACGGTTTCCGTATTCTCTGTGCTTTCACTTTCGGACGCTGATGTTTCGACTTCATTGTTGTTTCCCTCACTACTAGTACTTATTTCGTTTGTGGGTTCTGGTCCTGTGTCTACTTCTACTTCAGTTGTAGGTTCAGACATATCAGTACTAGGACCTGCGTCTGCCATCTGTGTATCAGTTGACATATCAGGTAAGTCTATTTCTATTTCTGCTATTGCATCTCCAACTGCCGTATCAATTTGTGATCCAATGTCAGCTTCAATAGATTCAACACTTGGCATATTAGTATCTATTGCACCTGAGTCAAAGCTACCAAAGTCAATGTTAAGATCTATCTCTGCAATAGTTTCTGCTACTACAACACCTGTGTCTAAGTTAGTTGATTCCATCTCAACAGTTGCTACGTTGGTTGTTTCATCTACCTCTACACTAAACTCCATTTCAATTCCGCCACCATCTTCATTTACTATTTCTATTTCAAAAGAGTCAACATCTGTGTAGTCTATTATAATGTCTGTGCTACCATCTCCTATTGTAGGATCACCTATATAAACACTTGTTAAAATATCTTCACTTGTATTGTAAACTGTTTCCTGGTTACTTAATATAATGTTTGTAATTGTTTGTGTAATAGTTGTTATAGCATCATACGTTAGTGACATAAAAGGATCACTAAACGTAGGACCAAAGTAACCTGTATGATAACCTGAGTCAAGTCCCCACAGTTCCAACTGCCCCCATACTTCTGTGTAGTTGTTTGCGCCAATGTCCTGTGTAAATGTATGTGCTTGTGTGCCTTGGTAAGTTAGTGTAACAGAGTTGTTATACTCACCAATCAATGTATTTGCATTTATGCCTGCTCCCTTGTAGAGCCTTGCAGTAATTCTAAATACATCNTTACAGTCTCCTGTAGTTCCACCGCACCTTGGTACAGTTAAGTTTGATTTATGTGACTCAACATCAACTCCATAGTTTAATGTAAACCCGGATTGTATCTCTGCAATAGTTAAGTCTAATCCCATTTCAAATTGTTCTGATGTTATTTGCCCACCACCTAATGCTGTAACGTTATGATTGTTACTATCTAATACAAGTTGGTTTTGATTGTTGAGCTGGTAACCTGTACAGGCTTCACCTGCACCTACAGCCCCAGATGNTCCATCTGTTCTACATTGTGAATCACCTTNTAACTTTANTCTACCTGTGCCAGTCCAGTCATCTCCATTACCAATACCAGGTAAAGAGTTTGAAGTTGTTGTAGAAACTAATTGTGTTGTAGTCTGTGTAGTTGTTTCAGAAGTTGATATTTGTTCTATTACTGTTTCAGTCCAGTTAGTTGTAGTCGTTGTATCTTCGAAGCCACCATTGAGTGCTACCTCTGTGTTAGTTATTACTGAGGTTACGGAACTTGAGGTTACTGTACCCCCGTTAGGTCCTGTATCGCCTACGTTATACTGTTGGTCGTATGCTAGTGCTGGATTAGAGTAAGAATAACAAGAAAGCAAGACTGCCAAGGCCAACGCCCCAAGTAGTTGCTTTGTTCTTCCACTCTTTTTCGTATGCTTCAAGATCATTTTCTTTTAACCATTTCTCATAATCAGGACGTTTGTCTGGATTCTCTGCCCATGCTTTAGCGGCTTCAATACCAATCTTGCCTTTGTAAGGACAAGGGGTTCCTGCCATTTCCATAGCATTAAATACTCTTGCATCTTGGCATAATAAACTTACCGCGGCAACCTTCATACCCATACCATAGAGTGATCTAGATAGTTTCAGTCTTTCACAGTTTAAATCTCTTATCGTTGTACCACCTGCAATACCAAACACCTGTGTTTGTACTGCGGCACTAGTTCCCGTGGAACATACATCTTGATTGTTTATCATGACGTTTGGTGCTGATGCTGTTGGTGGAGTTTTATCAACAGTTGTTGTACCTGTGACTGTTGAAGTCACGGTGTTAGTTTCTGCTACTGCTACGACTGACATACTTGCAAGTGCCATCGCCGCTAACATAATTTTTAACGTTTTAAATTTCATAAATTTTCTCTCTGATCTACTAAAATAACCCGGTAGAGTTGTGCCCTATCACTAGTATTTATCAGGTGTAACTATTTTTACACCATTTACCTAGCATTTAAGTTAAATGCAAACTAAATAAAAATAACGTAGAATTAAGCACGTTTGACTTGCTATAAGGAACAATATAAAATGTCAAATAATAAAGAAGAACAAAACGCCCTTTTTGAACTAATCAGTAATCACTTCGACGATCAAACAATAAGATCTTTGCCAGAGGAACTGGCTCATATTGAGCGAAACACTATCGGTGAAAAGTTAGTTGAGTTTGATGGAAACAGAACAAAAACGGCCAACGCACTGGGCATTGGCCGAACTAATTTAGTTGCTAAGATTAAAAAATACGAACTAGTTATTTAAGCCAGGCTACTCTTAAGCCTAGTTTAGTTCTACGTTCGTGTTCTTCAAGTGAACCAGGATATCTCCAAGCCCATATAGCCACGAGTGCCATAAAGCTACCGCTCCATAGTACTGCGTTTACATTCATTGTCATGTAGTAAGTGAATGCCAATGTTGATGACATCACAAGTACCATTGCATATTTCCCTTTGGTAGGAAATACTCTCTTCTTTGTCCAGTTTGTTAAAAACTTACCAAACCAAGGATGATTATATAACCATGCCTCCATTTTTGGAGAGCTTTTAGCAAATGCCCAAGCGGCAATAACTAAGAAGATTGAAAAAGGTATTCCGGGAGTTACGAAACCTATGTAGGCCAAACCCACACACAGAAAACCAATTGCTTGGTACATATATTTTTTTAGTTTATTCATATTGTTGTATTACTTTCTGAAGAGCGTCTACTAAAGAATGCATCATTGCATTCGTATGGAATGGTGTCGGAGCAAAACGTAGGCGCTCTGTTCCTACATCAACCGTTGGGTGATTTATTGCCTGACAATATATTCCATGTTCATTTATGAGCTCGTCACTCATAGCTTTACACTTCTTGGCATCTCCTACCTTAACAGGAACTATGTGTGTGTCGTTATCGAAGATAGGTATTTCTCTATTTCTTAGAAGTGTCTTAAGTCTTTTAGCTCGTTCCTGATGCTTCTCGCGAAGTTCGTTGTTATCTTTTAACCATTTTACACTAGATAATGCTCCTGCACAAATAACAGGACTTATTGAAGTTGTAAAAATAAAACCTGAGGAGACTGAACGAATAGCGTCTATGACAGTACTATTCCCTGTAATATATCCGCCCTGTACTCCAAAGGCCTTACCAAGTGTACCATTTAGTATATCTATGTCGTCCTGTGATCCTAGCTTTGCGGCCATACCCGCACCTGTTTCACCATACAGGCCAACGGCGTGAACTTCATCTAGATATGTAATAGCATTATACTTTTTGGCCAATGCACAAATCTCTTTGATCTTACTGACGTATCCATCCATGCTATACACGGACTCAAAAACTATACAAGGAGTTCCTTTGACGTCTCGCAGTAAATTCTCTAATTGCTCCATATCATTGTGCGGAAAAATGTGTTTCTCTGCACCACTGTGTCTAATCCCTTGTATAAGGCTTGCATGATTTTTACTGTCAGACAGATACACAATGTCGGGAATGATTCTTTTTAATGCAATTAGCGACCACTCATTTGCTACATAGGCTGACGTGAACAATAGTGCTGACGGTTTGCTATGCAAGGTTGCCAACTCATGTTCAAGTGCTACGTGATAATGACTTGTTCCAGCGATGTTTCTAGTTCCACCCGAACCGGCACCTGTTTGATCAAGGGCGGTATGCATGGCATCGAGCACCACTTTATGCTGACCCATTCCAAGATAATCATTAGAACACCAGTTTACAATATTCTTAATTGCATACTTCCCATACCATATAGCATTGGGATAGTCACCCCTCTCACGAAGGATGTCATTAAAGACACGGTAATTACCGTTTTCTTTGAGTTCGTTTATTTTTCTTTCGAATGGTTCTTTGTCTATCATCACTTGTATTTATATAGGGTTTTTTCTTATTATCGACTAGATGAACGTAAACGCCATTATAGTAATGATGTACGTGTATACCTGCTTTGGCTAGTTGATTGCTCAAGTCGTCAATGCTCTTAAAGAATTTCTTAATCTTTCTTAGGATGTAATACATATTTGTATTGCCTCTGAGCCTTCATTCTGAATAGATGAAGTCTACTTTGTTGTATATCTCTAAAGCAGTTAATGGCTTCAAAGGGTACTATTTCTTTAAATCTATTGTCTATGGTTGCAATATCATACTCCATAGCTTCAACAGTTTGAAATGTTTGATCTTGTTCTAGTTCAATAACATAATGCTTTTCAACTGCATCTTTAAAGTCGTTAATGCTTTGTCTATCAAAGAAGTCAGTAACGATAAGTTTACTATCATACTTTGTATCAAAGAAACCTGTTTCAAATAACAAGTGTGCTGAACAGTTCATTAGTATAAAGTCGTAGTCGTTTAGATTATCTTGTGCAAGATATCTTCTGTTAGGATATGTTAGTCTAGCATAGTCAATGAACTGTGAATTATTATCAATGCCTGTGATACTTACATTGTGATACTTTGCAATAGTATCAACTCCTCTACCATATCCGCAACCTAGATCAACAATACGTTTACCATCTAGATCAAGATCTTTAACTAGGTTAAGGTAGCTTCTGACTTGCATTGGCCAGTCCATGTCTTCTTTGTTAAGTTCTATCTGCGTATCATTTAGGCCGTGATTTTGTAACGGCTTCCAATCAATATCTTTTACAAAATGATCGAATAACTCGTTGTTTGATAGATTGATTTGTGGACTACTTAATTTGGTTTTCTCAGCTCTAATGTTTCTAATTGAGGAGTTTGCTGAGGTAAGTCTAGCAAAAAGCTCTCCTTGTTGTTTCTTATTAAGTGAGTTAACGCCCCGTGTTCCCATTTGGTAAAATCTCCTGTGATAATACTTATAGAAAATTAAAGCCCTGTTTCAGCCTTGTGGTTGTACACTTAGATAAAACAGGGCTCCCGCCTCTATATATGTTTTGTACTGCTCTATGAGTCAGTTTGCATTAGTTGGATGCCTCGCCTAAACTTATTAGGTGGTATCTAGGTTATGCATATTATATCCTTTTTGTCTTATTTTACTTTTCTTTGTCTGAGGTGCCGTTTACGAATTCGTAGAACTTCTCTGCGTTTTTCAGAACTTCATCTGTTCCAGGTACATCTGGCATCTTCACGTCCATAACTACCTGTCCAGTTTCTTTATCACGTTTAGCTGTTTGTTCCCAGCCCATCCACTTGTTTGAAAACTCAAACTCTGTGAACTGTTTGGCCATTCCCAAAACATCTGTTCTAATTTCGTAACCGTTTTTATTGAATTGTATCTTAGATGATACGTCTTTTGGATTTGTCATTTCTATTCTCCTTCTGTGTGTGTTGTGTGTATAGTATGACGCTATTATGTATAATAGCACTTTTATTTAGTTATTACAACCTTTTATATCGCCAAAACAGGCACTTTAAATCATTTATGGTCACTTTACTTATAGGTATAGCTATTTAAATATTACAATGATGTTGCAACGTGTAATATCATTTCACATAGAAAGGAGATCCATATGGAAATCTTAACTAAAGTAAAAGCATGGTCAGGCGCATTAGCCGAAGTGGGTGTTAGTTTAATCGCACTCGGCATTGTACTTGAGGTGCTCTTCAAAGGACAGAGCATTCCGTTCTGGCCAAACGTATCCGTAATTGGAAACGTTCAAAATATTATCGCAGGCTTCTCAGCTCAAGGGCTGGTAGGTTTAGTTGCGGTATGGGTTCTATATTCAATTTACACAAAAAAATAATAGTATAGAAACAATCTAAATCAGGTTGTGGCAGGGGTGTGATATTCTTGCCACAATTTATACGTACAACCTAGTGTTGTATAAATATGTGTTGAAAGTTCAAAACGAAAAACCTTTCTAGAAACTTTCAATTCTAAAATAGAAATGAGGAATCAAAAATAATATGAAAATAATATTAGCAATAGTGCTTTCTGTATTCTTAAGTTTACCTGTGGTAGCCGAAAACTACAACAACACAGGTTTTAGCTTGAGTGCTGAAGGCGAAAAATATGGCATATCATTAGGAACTGGGGCAACCACAGACTTTGATGACAATGCACAGGTGCTTGGTATTCACACTAACAACAGAGTAATTAACTTTGGTCTAGAGTATGTGGATAACGGAGACATTAATGATTACAGAGTAACTGCTGGAGCTGAAAGAGATCTTTTAGCACTAGGAACTGTAAATGTTTATGGCGCCGCTGAAGCACACTACACAATGGGTGATTCATACACTGACAACGAACTGAGACTATCTCCGTATGTTGGTGCAGAAACATCTGTTGGAACTAACCTAACTCCATTTGTTGAACTAGGATACGATTGGAAGTCAATTGAATCTGATTTGTTTGACATCAATCGAGCAGACGCTTATGCATCTGTAGGAACTTCTATCGCAGTAAGCGAGAAGGCTTCTATTATGTTAAGAGTGAATAGAGAAATGAATACCAGTTGGGACGCAACTGACACAGAACTTTCTACAGGTTTTATCGTTAAGTTTTAACTAGTCAAAAAAATAGGGCGGTGTTTCCACTGCCCTATATTCAATTTACACAAATAAATCTATTTCTTTTTACCCGATAACCAATCGGATTCTTCGTCTGTGTATGGCCACATATTATTCTCCATTAGTATATCAGGTTAATATTTCCTAATAGGACAAAGCCTACTAGAAACAACATCATACAAGTCATTGGTATTACTGCGTGTAGAAAGAAGTTCTTCATGCCGCTTTACCCTTCCAGAAAGCTACTGACTTTCCTCTTAAATAATGTTTAGCTGGATCATAACTTGACTTGATCTTTTTTAGTTTTTCTAATCTAACAAGAGCTTTCTCTTTCCTACCTTGAAGTTTTAACTTCTCTAGCAGTAAAGCCTTAGCTTCGGCATGATAGCCTTGTCTTGATAGTTCTGCGGATGCCTTGGCATAGCCAGCCATCTCACACCAGTTTAAAAAACGTTTAATAATAAGCATTGTTCTGATCCTTTCCTAATATCTAACCGATTTGATTCTGTGACCAAACGGGCCAACTTCGACCTGCCTGCGATCGAGTTGCTTAATGCGACGTTCAAGATCAACATGATCGACAGACTGAGACAAATAGTCCTCGTCCCATCGACGTTGAGTCCAAACCATCTTACTGAGTGAATGTAATATCTTTTTAAGAAACTGCATCTAAGCCGCCTCCTTCTTGGGAAGATAATCTATCCTTGGTTTACTACCATTGTTAGCCAACATATGGTTATATGCAAACTCCCAATCGTTCTTATATTCCGTTTTGGCCCATAACTCAAACTCAGCGTGGCGTCGGTTACCATAACCTGGCCCACGATTCATCCAAGACACTAGACCACTCCAAAAGTGTATCATTGTATTCTCCTATGTTTTGGATGCTTAAGGAAAGCAATACCCCGAGTCTTTTCTCGGCGTCAGTAGTCTTTGCTACCGTCAATGTCACTTTGGACATCGTCATTTGCTATTTAAGGAGTGCTCTCAACTCCCCGGTCTATCCCAGTGTCTGTGTGTGTCATCGGAAAAACTTGAATAGTCTTTGCGTCGACATTCGTATTTATAATAATAGCACAGAACTCCTGACCTATATGAGCTAATTTATGCCTACTTTTTTTGCATGGCTGTCTTGCTTGTACGACAACAGTAAGATTTCTTGTTCATGCTGTGTTCATCTCCTCATTGATATATAATATAGTAGGTATTTTTCCTGCTGTGGACCGCGGTCATGAGACAACCGGCACGTAACTTTCAAACTATTTGGAGATACGACATGGAATGGACAACACCCGTGATCATGGAGATCTGCGTTGGGCTAGAGATTAATTGCTATGCCTGTGCAGAAATTTAGGTTGACATTATAATATAAAGATAATATATTATAATTTTAATCCAAGGGTTGAGCAATAGCTTGGCCCTTTCTTAATGAAAGGAGCACCGATGAAAACATACAGTTTAGAATTAGTACTGTTTGGTTGGTTAGCATACAACATCTTAATCGAACTTACAGACATTGTTAGGAACATAGATCAACACCCACAAGACCCGAAGCCGGGAAAGGTATGGCTATATGATTGAGTTTATGGTAGTGATATGGTTAGGATATAATTACGACAACCCTAAGGAAATTGGTGGATGGGAAACTTGTGACGAAGCATACGAGTTTGTCGTTGAAAACGAACCAGAGTTCAAAGCATTTGGTTGTTGGGATTCTGCACACTATATGAAACACCGCGACAATATCCTTAGTTGGTGATTAAGTATCTGCTAATATTCTTATAAGAACGTACTTTATGTTTCGGTTGTATAAGTATTAATATACACTTGACTTTCTAAGTTAAGATGTTATAGTAATAGAACATTGTTAAACTACAGTCGAAAGACAGGAGAATACAATGATAAAACTTCTAGTAAACATAAGGTACTTCATAGCACCATTGTTAATACTTGTAACACTCGCAGGAGTGTTGGCAGGTGGAGCATGGGCTTGGACAGGTGTAGGCTTATTGGGAATAGGCATTATACTTGACACCCTTATCAACGTCCAGACACGTGGAGCAGTTGATGAGAATGGTGAGACCTTAGGTATCCCCTGGTTACAGAATACAGTAATGTATATGATGTTGCCAGTTTTCGTAGCACTTCAGTTAGCTCTTGCTTACCAAATATTTAATGGTATGGTAGGTGCAGAACTATTAGGTGCTGTATTATCAACAGGTATATTTGCAGGCATAGGTATAATCTATGGGCATGAACTATCTCACACCAAAGGTGTTGCATTTGTAATAAGCCGTTGGATGATGGGACTATCAGGTTCAGCACATTTCTGTTATGCTCATGTGTACAATCATCACTTGGAATTAGCAAGTGAAGATGATCCTGCAACTGCACCACGTGGACGTAACATCTACTCACACTATGTTAAATCACACTTGGGTCAATCCAAGTTCCTATTTGAGATGGAGAAGAATAGATTAAAACGTTTACAGAAACCTTTTATATCATTTGGCAACAGATGGATTAGAGGTTACATGATGAGTGTTCCTTCACTTGCATTGTTCTTCTTTGCAGGTGGATGGTTAGGAGTAGCTTGTTTGGCTCTTGTTTGGTTAATATCAAACTTTGAACTAGAAGCACTTAACTATCTAGAACACTATGGTCTGATTCGTGTTAAGAGCGAACCAATAGACTATAGACACAGTTGGGATAACTCAACACTATTCACATCATGGTTCTTCATAGAGATTGGTCGCCAGGCTGATCATCATGACAGAGGTGAAACACACTTCTGGGAACTAGATGAAGTAGGTGCACCTAACACAGGAGTAGGATACTTTACACTCTTTGCGTTAGCACTCATACCTCCAGTGTTTGATACGTTTATGAAAAAACATTTAGACAACTGGGATAAGAACTTTGCCACAGAAGCAGAGAGAGAAATAGCGAAACAATTCGTTTAACATTCGGGGGCGTCTTTCATAGGCGCCCTTTCTTTCCAATTGTAACAAAACTTTAATCTTCACTCTTGACTTTTAACTAAACCTGTGTTATAAATAAAGGTGTTTAGTAAAGTAAGTTGGGCGTGTCGAGCCCAATCTCTTTTAACAATGTGAGCGATGTGGTAAAAGCATCAAGCAGATAGGAGAAATAATAATGGACGATCTCACCTTATGGATGGCAATCGGATTTCTTTTCGCGGCCTATTCAGTAATAGCAAATGATTCAGTACAGACTCTCGGTACATGG
>JGI24005J15628_10000469_pt1 | contig 23301 bp, 28 predicted proteins | sample LinPmetageLP40_FD_15628 | JGI IMG/M metagenome (IMG submission 15628)
CAATTCTTGCATAACTGTTTTTAGTTGAGTCACAGAAGTATGTGACAATCACCCCATCGAAACCATAGTACTGACAGTAGTGAATGAAGGCGGCACCGTCCCACCACATAATCTGATCGCAGTTAGCAACCACCAACTGATCGTCGTTGTTGATTTCATCACGAACAAGGTTGACTGTAGAAGACGGGCCATCAGTGACATAATCAATCTCACGAATTAAACAGTCTGGTTTGATCCTTCTGAGATGCTCATGGATTTCTTCTGAGTGTTCTGTTTTTCTTGTGATAAAGATGTAACGACCGTCAATTCCAATCGACTCAATTGCCTTCTGGATCATTGGGACATTGTTAATTTCAATTAGTGGCTTGGGTCGCGTGAACCCGTCGTCTGAGAATCTTTTTCCCAAACCAGCCATAGGGATGACTATATTTCTCATAATTTTCTCTTTTCTTCTCACTAATCATTTTTCATTTAAATACTTTTTCTACGTTGGTGTTACCAGACCGATATGATTTACCTTTTTCTTTGTAGATATCGGGTGGAACATTTTTAAATTTATCAATATGATACTGTTCATAAAAATCACCTTCTGCTTTTGGTGTATAAGTGAAAAACAAAAAAGGTCTTGGGATTTTAGTTTTGTTATCATACGAAGCGTGTGGAACATAACTATCGAAGAAGATGACATCACCTAAAGACGTACAAATCAATTTATAATCTAACTCCAATGTTAGGTCGGTGAAATTTGGTGTTAGTTGTTCTGTGATAGTGTCACCGAAATATATTCCACCATTTTCATCATCAGTATCACATAATGGAAGAGCAAAACTTACATGCTTATTTGTATAATTTCCCCAACCAGCAGTGATATCTTGGTGTGGTTGAAATCCTTCACCGCCTGGATATTTGTAGTTGATTTTGTCTTTAAACAAAATTGATTCTTCGCCCATTAACTCATTGACTACATTTAATACTTTTTCAGAATTGGCAATATTCTTTAGTCCACTGTGGTGGTTAACAAAATATTCAATTCTATTAACTGTGGTGTTATCTGGTTCATAAAACTTCCAGATGTATTCTTTCCTATCTTCTTCGTTAGTGAGGGTAAAGACCATATCCTTAATGTTTTCTACTTCGTCAATAGTGAAGAAATTTTTCTTTAAAACTTTTCCAAATGCATTTTCCCAGTTATTCATTAATCATTGTCCTTATACACATCGTGTTCAAAATAAACTGTGCCCTTTGTGCTGTCCGAATTGTTGTCTGGTGTTGACCAAATATTTTTGTAAAATGCGTATGACATAAATGTACCAACATCGTTATAGAAATATTCGTCAAGAGGTTTATGAGGATGAAATTGGCGATAATACTTGATTGCACATGAGTAATTCTCCTCACTCAAAAAATATTTTTTGTGAGATTCGGAAATCATATTAATACAATCACCCATATCTGCCCGTCTAATTAATCCAGTCGATGATTGGAGGTGTGGACCCCATGCATGTTGATAACGACAAAGAGCAGACTCATATTCGCTTGTCACAAATTTCTCCACATCACCATTCTGCAATTGAACAAGGTCACCACAAACTAAAATACAATCACCTTCAACAGATAAAGCAGCCTCAAAGGTACTTCGTATCTTATCACCCTTTGGAATGATTGTATCAATATTTTCATACGATGCAACATGATTTTGTAACTCTATGTTGCTTTCATTAACTACAACATAAAGTCTGGTATCATCAACTCGGCATTTATTAATTAACCTGTCAATTAAAACCTGACCATCAAATAATTCCAGATGACGATTGCGATTTGGTTTGGGTGGACCGCCGGCGAGTATAACGATATTTTTCACACCATTTCCTCAATTTCAGAGACACTATACAATTCAACTTCGTTTGAATACGGACCTTCCTCTAGAATCTTTTCGTGTAGATTCTCGCCCCTTTGAAGTCCTATTGTTTTGATCTTCAGTTCCCCATCTGAGGGAAGATATTTATTTGCCATCGCTTGTAGAAGATCTTCAATTTTCATGGCTTTCATATCTGGACAATATGGAGTTGTGTCTGTTGAATTCTCAAGACAAGAGAAAATTAAATCAATGGCTTGTTCACGGGTCCAGAAAAATCTAGTAGCGGATGAATCAGTTACAATCACCTCTTTGTTTTGCGAGAGAAGATCTTTCCATTTACAAAGAACAGAACCAGTAGAATATAGAACATTCCCATAACGAACAATTCTATAATTTGTGTTCGGGTTTATTCTTGCATACTCATGAAACAGTCCCTCCATGAGAAGTTTCGTTGCACCGTACATACCCACTACTTGTGCTGCTTTGTCTGTGCTAATTCCCAGCACAAAGTCTAAGGATTTTCCTAGAGTTAAATCGAGAAGATTCATGCTCCCTATCGTATTACTGGCGATACACTCTCGCGTATGTGTTTCCGCCATACCAACATGCTTGAATGCCGCCAAGTGAAAAACACCAGAAACATCTTCAATAGTCTTGTGTAAACAATGAGGGTGAGAAATATCTCCAGGCACAATTTCCAACCACGGAAAGTTTTGCTTAGTTTGTACCAGATTCCCCTCATTACGACAGACAGTTACCACATTAGTGCAACCAAAATTTTCTAGTCTAGCAAGGAGGGCTTCACCAAGAAATCCAGAGGCACCCGTTACCAAATACTTTTTATCAGGACTAACAATACCCATTATCACTCTCCGTATATTATATCCATGGCTCGCTCTGTTTTAAAATTACCAATTTCTTCAGATCTGTGCGAGTAAAATTCTTTCACTTTACTTATGTCTTCTTCCCGCATACCAAAAACATTCAACTTGCCAGGATATTGATTATCACTGACCAATTCAATTTTTTTTGCACACCAGCGATCCGCCGTACCTAAGATTTTATATCCATCACCCTCTGCCAATTTTCCGCCAACTATTTCCCACTGATGTACTGTCCAGTCTCGTTGTAGATTTTTTAGAAAATATTCTCTATTCCAGATTGAAAACTGTCCTGATATTCTGTAGATAAAAGAAGCAGCAGATCTTTGTCTAAGTTCTAAGATTTTAAAATCATCAAACTCTTTGTAAACACTAACATCCTCTGGATTCCTACAATGTTGAATTGATGGTTGTAGATCTATTCTTCCAACCTTTTCATCGGAAATTTCTTTCAAAAGAGTTTCATATACCTCACGATCAAAAGGTCTTACCATATAAAAATCATCAATACCGAATATAAAATGCTCATCATCAATCGACTCAAAAAAATCTATGATATAATTGGACCATCCCTTTGAACGACCAACTTGTTCTTTTGCCATAGATATGAATTCGAAATTAGAGGGCAGTTCAAATTCGGGTTCCGAAAATCCTAAAACTTTTACATCGAAATCTTCGCCCCAATATTTGTTAAAAAAGTATGCAAATCCCTCTATCGCAAATAAATGAGGATCACATGTCGGAATGTATACTTTAAGATTATTCATATTACTTCTTTCATTAACTGAATGTCTCGAACATCTTTGGGTTCGTTTCTTTTTTCTTTTAGTTCTCGTATCACACCAAGAGATGCAACTTTAACACCATCATACCAGAAGTGATTCTTTGGGTCAAACAATATCTCATCTTTACCCATTGTATATTTGCTTAACTCTTCGTTGTGACTGTGGACCATATGATGGCCTTGAATATCAAGATCACGGTGTAGATAATCCAAATCTTTTCCCTCTCGTAACCCGTACAATGAAAGAACAGAACTGGCAGTAACACAATAGTTCTCTGGATCTAAATTGTTATCTCGGATGTAGTTTCGGTAGTAGTCAAACATACACTGAAAAGAATTGTAATGAACGTGCTTTGCATTGTTCATGTGATGAATACTATTTTCGTTATAGTATAGTCTTGCAATTCTCATAGTCTCTTCATGCGTGTCGTTGATATGACACGAATGCTTTCCTATACCGAAGATGTTTCGGATAGATTCTTTCAACTGAACCATGTCTACAGACTCATGTGGTACAATCAAGAAAGAAAGAACGGGTGCAGTTGTAGTGAAACAAAGTTTTGCTTTATAGGCAAACCCAGCAAAGTTCTGAGGCCATCCCAATCCCCAATCTTCGCCCAGATATATCTGTCGGATGAGATTCAGAGGCGCATTGTTTTTCCAATCGAAAGACTTCGCATAGACAACATCAGAAGTCTTGTTTAGCAGTTCCCATGCTGATTGAATCTTTTCATTGTCGTGTGTCACGGAGGGGAACAAGGTGACAACTAATGTATTCGGAACCAGTCTTACATACTCAGTTGCCATTGCATCCAGATTAAACGTAGACAAACCCCTAGATGCAAACATACTGCTACTGCAATCTAATTGTCCTTCGTTTTCCGTTGCTTCGTGTGTCTCAACTTCTTTGTCGTATAGTATAGATGCTGCAACTCTATGTGAACCATTTATCAGATAGTTCTCATAAACTGGTAAAGTTCCTTTCGTCGAATCAAACCCATCAGTAGAAATTGAATCGAGTATGTTATCGAAAGTAGATTTGAAACTCTCGTAAGTATTCTTGTTAGAGTTGTCTAATTCATTGAAACTGTTCCATGCATTTAGATGTGATGCGTATACATCCTCACCAAAGGACGTATCATAACCTGCATCTCTATACCTTGCGTATAGGTGCTTTGCTGGAATATCGAATCGATTATTCTTTAGGAGAGTCAGTGGGTTCATAACGAATTTAGTTTTTCATATGGTTGCCGTTCTTTCAGCAATTTTTCAATTCTCAATTGTTCATGTGGCACTTTACGCCAGTCAGAGTTTTCATTGTGTTCATTATAAACGTAAAGAGGTTCTGGAATGAAAACAAATCTGTCTCCACACATCTCAAGCATTGGCCACATAAAAGTCAAATCACCAGCAGCCTTAAACCACTCTCCATCTATGTCAATGAAGTCATCAGTATTTATGTTCAATACCAAGTCCCGACGAAATGTTCTCAAGTGTGTTGCTCTCCAACGATCTTTACGGAATGCATTATTGTTTACAATATCATCACGGTAACGATCGTGTCCCCAAACAACATCCTTTGTACCTGTTTTGTACATGGAACCATATGTCATCCATACATCTTCTGTATAATACTTATCTAATGTCGTTAGAACATTGTCGTGAGGCAACCAGTCATCAAAATCTAGAGTTACAATGATAGACCCTTCTCGGGCCATTTCAGATCCTTCAACCACATTTTGTGTTTGATACTTTCTAGTTTCGTTACGGATGACTTTTAGATTTTCATATTCATCTTGTTTTTCAAGAAGACATTCATACGTTCCGTCATTTGTTTGTGCGTCAATTGCAATGACATCAAAGTTATCGTGGTTCTGTAATAATGCCGATTTTACAGATTCTTCGATCCAAGGACGAGAGTTGTATCCCATCATTAAAATAGTATAGTGGTTCATAAAAGTTCCAAAAGTTTATCTATCTGATCTCTATGCTTATCATAGGGACGCAGCGAGTGACAGTCAATATACCAATCATTCGTAACTTTGTCAACTTCAATATTCCAGTTTATTCTGTCCAGTCTTCTTCCATTATGAAAACCACTAGGTCTCATAGGCTGACTAACTCTTCCCCCATTGTCACGGTGCGAAGAAATAACCAGAGAAACAAACTGTTCATCTAGACCCCAAGATTCCATTGCTCCGCCGTCCCAATTTTCAGGTGTGTGTCTTGTCCCCTCATTGAAATTTGAAGTAACATCTTCCATGAAGTCAGAGAAAGATTCTTCTACACCCAGAATGGTTTTGAAATTTTCTCCAGAGGCGACATTGTAACACAAAGGAAAGTAGTTTTTTAGGTTTGTGTTTAGATTACACCAATCATACTCATTGGTTACGTTTTCTCTCCAATAAGATCGAGAGACGGGAAACATATCAATGTCGCTGGTTATCCATAGGGTCTCAGGTTCAAACTGCGGATACCACAATCTCGCCAACTGTGCCTGAGTATGAATCTGATAGTCTTCCTCGGGTTTTACATTTACGACTTGACCGTGTTCATCGGATACTTGGGTTTCTCCAACATGAACAAGAACGGGTTCGTACCCTATTCTTTCCCTCCAGACTCTAGCAACCAGAGGCCAAAACTCTAAGTAGTATGGGTTGTCGTCGCAAGACATTATTACTTTAGTTTGCATTTTCAACCTTATCCAAAGCATCACGATCAGACTGCGACCACAGTTCATCGTCCTTGGTCACACACTCTCCAATGTAGTAAACCATTGACTCGGAATTTCTTTCTGGTGTAGGGAAAGGAGCGTTCTCTGTATAGAAAGGATCATGAGTAATGTTGTCTTCCATAGCAAGAGGCCAAATTAAACCCCACAAAAACGCTTGATCAACACCCTTCTTGTCTTCGTGGTATTTTCCTCTAATAAACTTTTCTACCTTAGATTGCATTTTAATTCTTGCAGTCTTTTTCATCCCCCACATACCAGCCATAATTGCGGCAACATGATAAGGATGATCTCTCATTATATGGAAATTTTTATCTGACTCCAACCATTCGTCAACTGCTTCTTTCTCTCTAACAGATAAACGAGAGTCAGTATCCCTAGAAATAAAACACTCAACATCTTCGTCATCGCAAGCAGTAAATCTAGACATCGTAAAATTATGAGAACCAACTTCGTCTTTAACAACGACTTCAACATTGTCGTACTCCATAAGACGATCGACAATTTCGGTTGGTGTGTTTTTACCAGCAACATAGAACCGACAAATCCAGTCGGGATAAATCTCTTTGGCCAACTCTACGTTTTTGTATGCACCATCAAGGTAAAAGGGATCATCTCCCCACACAGAAAAAGTAATAAGTTTTTTCATTGTGTTACCACCGATTCGGTTTCTTCTGTAGACCACTGATAAACATGAAGAAATTCATCGGACTTACATGATCGTAAAACCTTTGGGTAAAGTCTAGACAACCACTGAATATCTTCACACGACTGACCTGTCTGTGAATACGTTTCGACAAACTGTTCACTTTGAGCCAATTCGGTTTTCCAACAACACCAATGATACGGGGGACGAAGAGTATCTCTATACTCTCCCGTTTGATCTACAAGAACAGGATCGTGGGGGTTATACATGTCACAAAAAATACGAGCGTGCTTACCGTTAAGATAGGCATTTTGATTGAAAGAAATCACATCCCACGAAGGATCATTCTCGATGATATCAGTCAAACAAGAAATATAATTGTCTTCCACATCATCGTCGTCATCAAGCCAACAGAGATGACTTCCCCGAGCAGCGTTCAATAGAACATTTCTCTTTTCGTAGATATGAAAAGACTTATTATCAATGAAAGAAAGAACTTCTACGTCTTCTCTGTCACCAATCTGTTCGAGCAATTTATTTTGTAAGACGGTATATTTTTCGAGTCTCGAAGGAATCGAGAGTATTAGAATACTAAGTTTTATTTTCGACGGTTCTTTGGGCATCTAGACGCTCCTTCACTGAGTTCATATCAAAATCATTTTTCATTCGCTCCTGATAGATTGCTCCATCTTTCGCATACATCTCTGCATTCTCATTTCTTTGATGGAGAGCATCAGCATCAGGATGATCTCCTGGCAGCCAAGCATGTCGAATAATACATGTAGGAGAAACAGCCAAGATATCCATCTTAGCAAACAACGCAGTCATTTCTGTGTCGCAGTATATTGATGTATAATCAGGGTGATACAGATGTCCCATTGCCTTGTACAAAGGGAAACCAAGGACTGGCAATGTCATCAACAGATCTTCTGGTCCACGAAGTCCATCATTGAATTTAATGGAACCGCAATAGTCGGGAAAGAGTTGATTGAAACCCTGAGCAATGATATCATCCCATCCCTCTAAACAGGGAACCATGTCATCACTGATAAGAACGATGATGTCACCATCTTCGCCTTCAAGATCGGCATTACATGCCTCAATCTTAGTCTTTGATTGTCCATAGTTGTACTTGAGATCAATGTCCAATGAGTCCAACCACTCTTTGATCTCTGGAGTGTTCATAGAAGTATCGTCTTCATCCATCGTAATAACGAAACGGATATCGTGCTTCCCAGAAAGGAAGGCGATATACTTCTGTAGAACACTCTTGAATTTTTCTGGACGGGATCTAGTTGGAAATTTTACCACAATTTTTGACATAATGAATATTCCTTTTTTTTTACTTTCGTCTACCTATATGATATTTAGGTATCATTTCCCAATCTTTTTTATCATTATAGGAAATAATTTTGATTTGTGCAAGTGAAACTTTTGGTTGTTTTACCTTTTCGGGGATCACGATAGAAAGAAGATCCCATTCTTCTAATAGAGAAGTGATTGTATTTCTTCTACCTATATCGGTTTCGCTTATATCAGTAGGTAGTCCATCCAAAGAAAAAAGTTCTTTAAAATGAACAATATAATACTTACCGCGTTTATGTAAAATATGACACGACTGATATAATTTGTTTTCTGTGCGAGACGACACACCAATTCTGGTAAGAGTTTCTCTCACTTTAAGAAAGTCGTCTTCTTCCTTCAGAGTGATTTCTACCAAATCGTCGATCGATAATTCTATATGTTCCATGTAACCTCCATATTAAACACAATATGTAGGTTTTAACTATTTTTATCCCCGTATGTGGTACGATCTCGTATCTGAATCAACTGATCTTCAGTCATTAAAGAAATATACTCTTCGGCTTTTCTACGAGATACATCATAATACTCCATAACCCAAGAGATTTTGGGATCCATCTCTTTCTTTTGCCACTTACTGAAACGCTTTCTCTTACGAACTGAATGCAGAAAATACTCATAATGCATTCTCTTGTCCATATTGGGGATGGCGTTCACAGCGTTAGACAAGAAAATCGTGTCAGGGAAATACGAAAGAGACTTGTTAATGATAAAAGGAGCATACGATCTCTCCTCTCGATCATCCCGAGATCGGAGTATGTTCTCTTTGTTATGATTAATAGAGTTTAGAATCTCACTCAGATTCACTAATTACTCCGATAACATCATCAAAGTCTACAATATCAAATGCATCGTATCCATTAACCTTTCGCATATCGTAGATCACAATATCCCCCACCGAAAACTCAGCCTCACGAATACGACCACTAGGATGCATCTTACCCTCACCGATCGCCATAACTTGACCTCGGATCCAATAGTCCATCTGCTTTTCTGAGTACACAATACCCTGTTCTGTAGTTTGTTCTCCTTTGGTTTCCCGCGAAAGAACAACCTTACCCCGTGTAGGAATCATCATTTTCATTTGAATTCACACCTCATCATAAGTTCTGTAAGACACGCCACCATGTTAATCTCATGGTCGGCAACGAAAGCCGACTTGTACTGATACTCTGCAAGAATCAGAACGGCTTCAGGAATAGAATGTGGTTTGATGTGATCATACAAACCATCATAAATTTTACGGAAGATCTGTGACTGATCGTTATCGAGATGTTCAACAACCCAACTACGAACCTTGCCGAACTCTTTTACTTTCATCGACGAGATCAACTGCTTAACACTGATATCACCCAACTCGGAAAGAATACCAACATCAATCTTACCACCGACCGAGTATCGTTGAAGTTCGTTCAGAATTCGACGAATGTCTGGGAAGTGCTTCATGATCAACTTGGCAATAACCTCGTCATCATACGGAACATTTTCGTTCTTGAGAATCGTAGAGATTCGATCGTAGATCTGAGATGCCATTTTTGGTCGTTGATCCATTGGAATCTTGAACTCAACAACGGTACATCGTGAGTGAAGTGGTTCGATGATCCTGTTCTTATAGTTACAAGTAAGAATGAACCGACAGTTCTTAGAGAACTCTTCAATGAATCCACGAAGAGCAGGCTGAGTAGACTGGGGATTGGAGTAATCAAACTCATCGAGAATGACAACCTTCTTTCCACCAGTCATCGATACCGTGCTTGCAAAGTTGCGAATCGTTGTTCGGAGTGTGTCGATGTTTCCATCTTCCGAACAGTTGATCATCATAAACTCACTGTCCATTTCATGGCAGAGGGCCCTTGCAACAGTCGTCTTTCCGCAACCAGGCCCACCGCAGAGAAGCAGATTCTGAGTTTCCCCAGAGTCTACCATCTGCTTAAAGGTGGACTTGATCGAGTCAGGGAGAATGCAATCTCCGATCGTCTTCGGACGATACTTTTCTACCCAGAGAAATTCATCCATTGTACACAGAATCCGACTCAAGGGCGATCCAGTACTGGACACCAGAAGTTCGGTGGACAAAGTGACTGACAACCTGCTTGGCGATTGATACATCGTAATCACCACCGATCATCTTAAGGTTCTCAACCTTGAAGAAGAACTTAAAGTCAGGAGAATCGGTCGATAGTTCTCCGAGATCAATCGAATACGAGTTAGAACTGTTGTTTGCCTTCTTGTCAACAGCGGTCATCATAAGAGTTTCACCCTCAGTCTGAACACAAAGATCAGCAAGTCCAAGAACAGCAGCAGCCTTCTGGAGTTCAACAAGATCCCGCTGTCGAAGTTCAAAATCAACGACAGAATCTGGCATCGTGATCTTCTTACTTGGTGTAGTAATAAGATTGGGAGCGGAGTAGAAGTAGCGAACGCTAGATCCATTTTTTCCCGAGATCATAACATGGTTCTCCTCAAACTCGAATGTTGGATTATCGAAGAGACTGATCGTTCCAAGGAACTGATTCAGATCCCAGATAGCGATCTCTCGGTCAAAATCCTCTTCGATCTCTGCTTCAGCCATGATGTTCTTCATGGGAGAAACAGTGGTAAGAGTATTACCAGGCTTGATTAGAATGTTAGAGTTGATCCCAGCAAAGTTCTTTAGAATCGCCAGGGTCTTTTCCGATAGGACGGTCTTAGTTTTAGTCATCATATTCACCAATCTCCTTGTTCAAGGTCTTCTGCATAATCATCAAATTTATTACTATCATTCATAAGATCACGAAGCATTTTCTTGTCTTGTTTTCTCTTACCCTTACGTTGTTCACGACGAACACCGCGAGTACCATCTTCTTCATAGTCTTCTGCCCAAGATCTTTTCTTAGGCTTTCTGTAGTCCCTAGACATTAAAAGTCTCCGATGCTTTCCATTAGATTCTTCAATCCTTTTTGAATAAAGTAATCGAGAAGGCCACTCCGTGACGCAATCTCTTGTGTGTCGTAATTTTCATTGATTCTTTCAACCACATCAGACGGAATATAGTTGAAGTCAATCAACTGTCTGTTCCTATCATAGTTCCTTGAGATCGTTTCGTCAACCTCAAATCCATCAATAACTTCACGAACGCGAGTCTTCGCCTTTGCGTTCATTGGCTTCTGTCGCTTTCCTTCTACCACAAACGTATCGTCATCAGACAGAATGTTTGGAACACCGTCACTCACATCACCCTTCATAATATGATTGAAGAGAAAGGAGTCGGGACGATCACATACCAACATCTTCTTTTGAATTGGACTGTACTGATTCACGCCTGGATATACTTGCAACTGCTGAAAATCTTTGTCACCAGAAATGATCATGATCTTTTCCTGCTGATGAAACCGAGCAGTAAGAACCGCAATGATATCATCGGCTTCACATGCATCCACAGTCAAATTCTTATATGGTAAGTTATCGCGTACTTCGTTACGAATACTGGTCAAGGAGTCATAGATTGAACTCCAATCGACGCTAGAGTCCTTCTGCTGCTTCTTACGAGCAGCCTTGTAGTGTTCAAAGACACCACGACGCCAAGGTCCACCTGCATCATTACAGATAACAAGTTCGCCATGATCCGAAAACTTAGAACGATACATGCGGTATGTATTGAGGACGAGATGACGTATAAAATCATCATCTATGTTTGGATTATATTTGATTGACTGGAAAATGCTTGCCAGAATAATCTGACTATTATCAAGGAGTATCACGGGGTTCCAATCACTTTGAATTTGAAACTTTAATTAGAACTACGTCACTGCTCACGCGACCAGTGACTTCTAGATTCTTGTTCTTCAGTTTATCAATTTCTTGCTTTATCGCTCGCACTCCAGTAATGGCAATGTCTTGTAGGCTCATCTTGGAACGACCGAAATTTTTACCGTATGATTTATCGGGATCAAAATTCTGAATCGTAGTACCTTTCACTTCAAATCCTGTGTCGCTTTCATACCAGAACATCTTGTTCTGTTTACAATTATAGCACACAAGAATCTTAGATCCAATGATTTCTTCGGGATTGATGGACTTTACTCCATCGCACTCTTCTTTGAACTTCATTTTTTTTACCTGAACAGAGGCAGACTTTGCTCGCTTACGGCGAGTAATCTTACTGTTGGTCTCTAAGAAGTCTCTAACAAGAGTGGCAAAAGAAATCAGGTGATTCAACTTCGTCTTCGAAAGAAAGTCCCAAGCCTCTCGAAGATCTTCGTCTCCGTCGAGAGCAGATTCAATCTCGTCAACCAAAGAGGCATATTGATCAACCAATTCTTTCATGTCTCTTTTAGTTGGCTTATATGCCTTGACCAAACCTGTTACCTTGGGCTTCTGCGTAGACGTACCCTGTCTCAAATTCTCGATATACCGATCAGTCATCAGGTCGAGAACGGACGCTAAATTATCTTGACTCGTCTTCATTAGGCTTAAAGAATACAAATACTGGTTCGTATTTGAGATACTTTCCTTTCACTTGACAAAAGTTCTTACACTTGGGCTTACCATCTTCACCGACGCGGTTCTGACCTGGCATCCCTTCTAGGGCCATCTTCATAGTGTATCTATAAATCATTCCGTTGTCAAGTAGTATGTCCTTTGAATCCTGCTCCAGAGGTAAGTATTTTCCGCTCACCAAAATGTCGGCAATATTCCAGAGAAGATATCCGCCAGGTCGCAACCACTCAACGGCAGTTTCGAGAGTAGGCTTTAGGAATCCGTCTCGCCACGATTCATACGATGAACCATACTTTTTGTAACTCTGGTTTTCATCTTCACTATAAGCCTCTCGATTAAAATAAGGAGGTGAAGTAAATACCAAGTCAATTTCGCCTCGGTGTCTTTGAAAATCTTCATTATGTCGTATCTCCTCGGATCCTAGTTGGAAGACTTCGTGGGTGTTGGTGCTAGAGAAGAATGGATTTGATCTGTATGTCTTGGTGTTATAAAAATCCGCGACATTAGAATATCTAGAATCCATATCAGAATAAAAATTATCTGGATTGGGGTCGGTGCCGATGTAATGTACAGTGCGGTCATCACGGATAGCCATAGCACCAAGTATCCTACCACCCCAACCACTGCTAGGATCATAGATCTTGATTTGTCGGTCTTTGATATGATCGGTGAATTTTTCATAGAGATATTTCGCAGTCATTGGAGGGAAGTTTACTGCGGGTTGAATGTAACCGATGCGAAAAGATTTGAACCCGCCAGGAAAAATCTTCTTACCTTTATCATACAAACGAATAGCATAGACATGATCATCATCCATATTTTCGATATCAAACGTCGAGTGATGACGATACTCTAGACGGTCTCGCATCGCCTCAACTTGATCCTTCGTTAGTTGAAGAATGTCTGACTGCTCCAATTGAAAGTATCCACTATTCAATCCCTCTCGGATTTTGACCTGCTCTAATAGAAAATCTTTTCCCTTGAACATGTCTGGATAATCAAAGAAAGTCAGAATCCAATCTTCGCCGTTATCTACATTGACAACAGAGTGCTTTGTATCGTTCTTGATGGTAGAAAGGGCGTGGCTGTAGAACGAATCTCGTCGAAAGTGTCTCAATGATCCTTTATAGACTCTCTCAAGGTAGTCAGGGTTCGCTACGAGATCATAGATCGAGTATCCGTTGTCCTTCTCGGTATAGTTGATACGAGTCTTGAACATGTTATCAAAGAACTGATCGACCTCGACACCGAGTCGTGATTTATTAATGATAACTTCTTTAGGCGTATCAGACAACTCGTCATCAAACTCAAATTCATGAACGGGAAACTCAGACATACGATTGAATGCCGTAATCATATCCTCTTCGTTCTTTCCTGTTCGGGGAGGACAGCCGTATGTGTCCCATGCGGCAGTTAACTCTGCACGAAGTTGAATCACCCAATCCTTAAATTGATCGGGTGTCATCTCTAGGAGGTCTTCGAAGTTTACATTCACATCGCTGTTGATGATGTGATCATTACGCTGATAAGGTATATTCACGATCCTACATTCCAAAAAAGTGCGCCAGGTGACGCATGATCTAATATGAACTCCCACGCTTTTGCGTCGTAGGTTGGTGCTGACGGGAATGGGGGCAACACTTTGGTTGCTTTGTTGAAGGCATACTTTGATTTGTACAACTTCGCCTTTCCGTATTCGCCGCTATGTCCCACACGCACACAGTGAAACTCGGCGTTGGACCAAGCGAGTTGTAATCCTCTCGTAAGAGTTCCTGAAGAACCAACAGTCCAAACCTCAGTGGGTGTAACATCCATAGATTGTGCAACACGAATGATCGACGCGATGACTGTGGGGTGGTCAAAACCAATTGGTAACAGTCTGCGAGATGTAGGGCTATCTGATACATAATCTCTTGCTCGTTTTTCTGTTACACTCAGCATTCCGTTTGGAACCCAGTGCATTATAGCACCCGCTTCAATCGCTTGCAACTGGTAAGGATGTCGTTTTTCCACAGCACGATCTGCCATGAAAACAACTGCCTTCTTAAAGTATTTAGTACACAGATGTGCCAATGAGATTTGGGCATAACCAGTGGCAGGTGAACTGCCATATACCCACTCTTTGATCTCGGGCTGTGAACGAATCAGGTGATCTGCGAATCGCATCTTCGATCCACCACCTATGAGATCGTCACGGACGATGAGGAATCCCTCATGCTCCTCTACAACGGGAGGGGGGAGAGTATCCTTCCAGTAAGGGATCAAGTCTAAGTAGTCTTCTGCTGTCTGTGTGAATAGACTCATACTATTTTCAACTTACTAAAGTTATTCTTCTTATTGAATACCATCATGTTATTAAACTTATCTGCTAACTGATCTGCCTTATGACTAATAATATAAACATTACATCGAGAGCCTAAGTTATGAAGTAGTTTCATAAACTCGTCTGTACCCCCTGAATCTAAAGATGAATCAAACACCTCGTCAAGAATTAGTAAGTTAGTGTTAGCACTGTTCTTCAACCTAGCAATTTCTCGCCATGTTAGTAGTATTGCTAAGTCGATCCTAAGTTTTTCTCCTTCACTGAAACTCATATAACTAAAGTCATCTCGATGTCTAGACTTGATAGTTTCATTGAAGTTTTCATCTAGATTGAACTGGGCAAAGAAATCCATAACAGTTAGATACTTGTTAATAAGTTTGTTCATGGTAGGAAGGTAGTGTCGGATGATCTTAGATTTGATCCCACTGTCCTTTAATAGTGCCATTGCATACTCACCAAGAACTTTCTCTTCTTTGAGTTCCTGCTGCTTCTCTACTTGTTCTTTGCCTTCCCTCGCAAGATTCTTAAGAATGTCCTTCTCTTTGAGGTTCTCTTTGTCGATGGACATGAGCCTACTATACTCTTTTTGATTCTTCGTGATGTAACTTTGATTGGCTCGGATCGTCGTGTTGTGGTTACTAATTTCCTTTTCTTTCTCACGAATTCGACCGAGTGTTTCTGAATACTCATCTAACTTCTTCTCCACAGCATCTATGCTTGTTTCATGATCAACTCGAATTTTATTCTTATCTTGCTTCTCTTCCTCAATCAGTGAACAGATTTTGTTCTTGTGATCCTCGGCGATTGGCTGACGACAAGTCGAGCAGTTATCGTTCTCTGTGTAGAACTTCATCTCTTTCTCTAACCGAGTTAACATCTGCTCTGTCTGATTCAACTTCTTCGTTAGTTCGCGGAACGTCTTCTTAGTTTCATCTTGCTCCGACAGACCAAGCAACAGACTATCAACTTCTGTCTGTAGAGCGTCAATAGAAGACTCTAACTCTGTGATATTATCTTCTGTATTCTTAATGTCAGTCATGATCACTTCGAGGTTGTCTTCGTTTTGTTTCTGTAGAGTCTCGATCATCTTTTTATGAACAGAAACCTTCTCGACAATCACTTCGATCCTTTGATCTATAATGCCAATACTTTCCTTCACTTCAGAATATTTACTTTTCATAAGTGTATTCATTGTGGAGAAAATCTGAATATCTAGAATATCCTCGATCACTTCTCTGCGGTCTGCGGCAGGCAACTGCATGAAAGGAACGAATGATGAACTACCAAGAATCACCACCTGAGTAAATGACTTGTAGTTCATTTTCAAGATCTGTTCTTCAAGCATTCGTTGATAGTCCTTCGCCTTGGCATCCTGATGTAGCATTACATCGTTCTTAAAGATCTCAAAGATCTTGGGTGCCAAACCACGACGAACTTTATAATCATCTTTTCCAATTGAGAACTCGACCTCAACAACGCAGTGCTTCTGGTTAATGCTGTTTACTAACTGAGGAATGTTTACCTTACGAAACGGCTTACCAAACAGACCGAATGTAATAGAATCAAGCAGGGCAAAAGACTTACCCTGTCCGTTCGATCCTGACACCAGAACCATAGAATATTTGTCGAGATATATTTCTGTGAAATAGTTTCCGAAAGAACCGAAGTTCTTGAATCGGACAGTTTTAAATTCAATCATACAGACAACGACTCCATATACAAATCACGAATCATTAATTTTAACTTAGTCTTCTGCTCTTCGTTTAGTTCTTTCATATCATTTACTTCATTAGATATGATCGAAACAGTATCCAAAGATAGATCAACATCCTCTTCTAGCCCATCTTCGTCACCGTAGTCTTCTACTACTGTCACGTTAGATACTGGTACATCATACAGGTTGTCTAAGAATCTGTCAAACAAATATGGTTTAGTTTTGTTGTCAACGAACAACTTAACATAGGCATTTTTATATTCACTGAATGGGAATTTGCCGATGTCAAAGTTTTGGCTATCATCATATGAGATCTTGAAGAACTTCTTTCTCGGGTTCTCGATAAACTCTAAGTCTCGCGTCTCTGTGTCAAATACATGAAAGCCTTTTCTATCATTTAGATCACTAAAGGTAATCTGATACTGCGTACCAAGATACGTCACGTTGTTCTGGACACTACGGCTGTGGAAGTGACCAGACAGAACCATGTCAAATCTCCTCAGACATTCGTCAGACATCCCACCATCGAACGGCAGTCCTCTCATCACCTCGTAACCATTCAGTTCAAAGTGACCACAGATAATGTTACTCTTCGTGTTCTTTAGATACTCTAAAGTCTTCTCACGATTCTCGCTGTTTACCCACGGAACCATACCAACTTTTACGCCATCAAATTCTAGATCGACAGGTTGCTGATATATAAAGAAGTTCGAGTAACGATCACCGAACAACTCATTAACAGAATTCAAATCGTTAGTGTTCTTATAGAACGTATCGTGATTACCTACAATACAATGAACAGTAATACCTTCACGAAGAAAAGGCTCCATGAACTGGTTACGAACACTGTTCAGTGTATTGAAGTTGACAAACTTTCGTCTGTCCATAAGATCACCTAAATGAAGAACAGTATCAATGTTGTTCTTCTTCAGGTATGGAAAAAACTGTTCACGAAAAAAGTCCGTGAAGTAATCTATAAATATTTGACTATCTGATCTTGCGCCCCAATGGGTATCATTTATTATTGCTATCTTCATTTACATCCTCAAAACATGAAGTCAAGCCGGCTTGAGTTTTCTTCTTACTCTTTTTAGGCTCAAACTTCTTTAAGTCATTATCATTTAACTGAAAGAAATCTTTCATTGCTTGATCTGGATTCTTGTCAAAGTAGTTCTCCTTGAACCACTTATGAATATGTCCACCATGATCACCTTCTTCGATCATCTTAAACTTAACGTATGACTGCTTCTTTTCTTTCTCAATACGCCTAAGAAAGGCATAGTAAATAATTTGTGTAAAATATGAGAAAGGATTCTTTGACTTTTCTGGATTGAAATTATGTGCATATAATATACAGTTCTCAATTGCATCTCCAATCATTTCTTCAACAAAAGGATAGTTCATAAAGTTAGGTTTAAGGGCAAGATTAGTTGCAATCTTGATAAAGCATTCCCCAATATACTCTGTCATTGGAGGTTTTGGATCACCATTACTTTCTGCAAGAACTACTTTTTCTTTCCACTCAGACATTTTCACGAAGAACAATTTGTTATCGATATAATGATTTGTACTTTTCTTCTTGGCCATGAATCACATCCTTTGAACATACTATACACTCGATTTAGTTTTTGTCAAGTTTATCCTTGACAGTTTTGGGTTTACCCATATAATTTCACTTGTGAAGACGAAAAAGAAACCCTCTAGAAACACCGGATATACTAGGTGGGAGGGATCCAACGATCCCACAACTTCAACAATTCGACAGTGACTGCGGCTAACTGCATTTCTAAGTGTTTTGGTTTTCTTGGTTTACTAAGAAGAGGCATGTTACATTCTTTAGGTTTCTTATTTCCTTTTTTAGAATTACAAGGTGCGCAAGAAGTTGTCAAATTCGTCCAAGAAGAATCTCCGCCTCTAGATCTAGGTGTTACATGATCGATTGTAAGGTTCTTACTATTTTTTGTTTTTATTCCACAGTATTGACAAGTCCATTTATCTCTTTTGAAAATATTCTTCCTAGTAGGTAAGTGGGATTGATGTGGACTCAAAACATATCTAAGTAAAATTAAAGCGACTGGTAATGGATATGTGCCTTTAGGTGTCTTGATTTTATATGTTTTCGAGAATGAATAAGGCTGAACAGCCTTCCCAGACTCTACCAGAGCAACTGCTTTTTTCCAATCGATTACATTTAATACTTCTTCAGAAGCGTTGAGGAGCAAGACTTCTTTATCCATTTGGTCTCCAAATTATTTGAGATAGTCGTCGATATCCGAACTCCAATCAGTCAGTCTATTGCCAAAGTCTGGGTGAGTCTTATCATCCCCAGTGTATTCTTCTGATATTTTTTCTGAGTTCATGTTCTCGAATAAAAACTCAGACATCTGATCAGGTTTAATAATACCCTGATCTAACATTTTCTTGAGCATCTCGGGTGGAATCATTAGAGTCATTACAATAAACTCTTGCATCTCATCATCGTCTAAATCATCAAGTCCATCTACACCATCAAGTTGATCTGCCAATTCGTCATACATCTTCTTCATGGCATCATCTACGTTTTTGTTTACATCAAATAAATCACTTAACGGATTCTTTGGTGGAGTTGAATTTGGATTTGTCTCATCATCGTAGTTTATTACGCTTCTCTTCTTTTTAAGTTCTTCCTCTCTCTTCTTTTCTATGGTGTAGAGTTTTTCTGTTTCCCCTGTGGGGTTTAGAAACGCAAGAATACTCTCTTGCTGAATTGTAATCTCATCACCATCAGCAAACGCAGTCCAACTCTGAAGCATGGTAACATCTTTCTTCATGCCGCTCATTGGATCGATTACTGATTGTGTTCTGAATAAGAAGGGTTTCTGTAGAGTCAATTTCTTTCGATCTGACTTTACTATCTTTGCTATCACATCATCTCCATTTTTCAATCGGATGATTCTGCTCGTAATCTCATCAGTCATAATCATCTCCTTATATGAATTTTCGATATCTCATAATCAAACTTCTCATTAGTATATATTTTGATTCTCTCTCCAAGATGTCGGAAAGTATGATTTTCGTATTTTCCTATGGAGAGATCATCTGAAAGATCAAACAACTTTACTTTCTGTTTCCTATCTGATTTTCTTAGTCCTCTGCCTATACTTTGAAGAACTCTTACAACAGATTTAGAAGGGCTAGCGAAAACAATGTTATCAATATTCCTAATATTAATGCCAGTAGAGCAGGTTCCGTAAGACGCGACCAGAACCGAGTTAGTTTTCCTATCAACGATCTTGCGAATCTCTTCCCGTTGTATGACATCTGTTGCTCCGTGTATGAGGAAAGTCTCTTTATCTCCTTGACTAATCAATTCATACAACGGTTTCCCGTGCTTCTCCACATAGTTGAAGAGGACTAGAGTATTACCCTTTAACCTGTTGGTTAGTTCGGCAATAAACTGGTTTCTCTTTTCATGAGTAACAATCCATTCTATTTCATCCTGATATTTTTTTCTCTTCATAAACTCCTTCTCGTCTTTAGTATACTGCAACGTAAGGCAGTTAATACTTAAAGTTGAGAGAAGTTTCTTATCCATTAAGTTCTTGGTTGTCGTAACCTGAAACACTCTACCAAAGAGTCCTTCGATTACGAGTTTGTGTGTCTGTGTTCCGTCGAGTGTGCCTGTAGTTCCTATTCGATAGTAGCAGTCATCTAGATTCGACATTAGAGTCGATAGTGATTTGGCTTTAAATAAGTGGCATTCATCACCAAACACACAACCGAATTTTGAAAAATATTCTTTTGGCATTTGATACAAACTCTGCCAAGTTGATATAATAATTCTCTTATCTGTTTCTTTCGACTGACCACTGAATACTTGATGGCAGTTGGACATACAATCCCAATCATCATTCGATGAGTAGTCTTTGAAGTCTTCAAGCATCTGTGATACAAGACCTGTGGTTGGAACAATAATCAACAACTTCTTATCTGGGGGCAGCACTTCCATATAGTAACGCATTAGAGTATAGATGATCAGCGACTTCCCAGACGCAGTAGGAGACAGCAGGAGACATCTCTTGGTATTCAATGCGTGCTGAATAGCATTCACTTGATGTAAGTGTGGTTTAATTGCTTTATTATTTGCTACGATGGACAGAGAGTCAATAAACTCCGTAACGTCGCTCTGAGAGAACTCTGAGGACGGTAGAGAGTCCTTCAGCGTTTCCTCTAACTGGATAGTATATTTTCTATCCTTAGCGAACTGAATGACGTAATCCAGTAAACCTCGGTAGATAGTCTGCTTGTATAGGTTGAATAATTTGATAGTGCCGTCCCACTGCTTCTTTTTATAAGCAGGACTGAACTCATGATTTGGCACTTTGAACGTGAAGAAGTCAGATAACTCTTTTGCTATCCACCTTTCACAATCCAATTTTACATATACGGAATCTAAATGTAGAACAGAAATATCACTCATACACTATATGTATGAGTTATCCGCCGTTAGAAAATTTAGCCCAGTCGATTGCAGATCGAATATACCACTGTCGGTTGTTGATGATCTTTACTACCCCTTCGAGATACTTGACCTTTTCTTCCTGTAGGGCAAGACGATGGGACTGGATGATCAGTTCACGATCAGATTCAATGAACTGATCAGTATCAGCACGAAGAACATTGAGAGGAAACGGCTCCCAGTTTCTTTGCTTTAGTTCTTCATCGCCCATCTTACCAGTGTAATATAGCCACTTATCTTTGCGGAGTGTCTTATACTCTGCCTGCATCTTCTTAAACAACAACGTCTCATCCGTGAATAAGATAAGATACTTATTGTGAAGTTGGGGTGTTTTGATGGACTCGATATCCAATTCGGTTCGATCCATCTCTAGGTCTTTGCTGACCATCTCACGAATATCATTCAGGTTCATACTGTAGAGAAGTCCATACTATTAAACTTAAACTGAGTAGATACTATTATAGGGTCTGGATCAGTAGTTGTCAAATCAAAGTTAATAGAATCAATACTTATTGGAAACATTTTTTGAAATGCTACTTTGATATTAGGCCTATAAGAGTTATTAAGAATTATTAGAGATCCATCTTCGTATGGGGTAAGATCATCTACTGGTAGGTTGTCTTTAGGCACTTCACCACGAATCCAGTTAAATATCTCTAGATAGTTTTTCAGATCTTCATCGACAATAAAAGATAGAGATAGTTCACCATAAGTTATTCTACCTCCTGTATTGAAAACAGGCTCGGCGTATGTTGATTTGGTTTCTGGGTAGTCAACAGTTGTATCGGGAATATTGGCTTGTTGGATATAGAAATTAGTATTAGGAATCTTGTTCAGTGTGAACTTGAAACTGTTACTCTTCAAATAGTTTACTGCGTCGGGTGCATTTCCTGACATATTATTCTCCCAATAAAGTATGTATATAAAAAAACACAGCCCCCCATGAGGAGGGCTGTGAATTTATGCTACCTTAGAATTAAATTCAAGGCTCAGCGGGGTGATTAAGAGCCTGGTTCTGACCGTGGAGGTTAAGAACTTCGAAGATACGATAGTACTGGTTAATACCAGTGACATCGATCTGCCCATTAGAACCGAAGCCTCCAACGAAGGGGTTGGCAACCATTCCGTAACGGGTCTTGAACCCGATACGAGGCTGGAAGGTATCCTCACCAACCGCACGAACCATCTGTAGTGGAACGTAGGGGCAGTAGAACATACCAGCATCGTAGGGACTAGAACCTCTGTAACCTACGCAGATGAAGTTTCGTGATCCAGCGTAGGGATCAATGTAAACCTTCATCTTACCATTGAGAACACCAGCGAAGGTGTTGCCAGTATCGTCAACATTAAGGCTGACGTTAAGGGCTGGTGAGATGTTGAGGAATCCACCCATTGCGAGGGCAGAAGCAACATCAGACGAGCAGATGATGAAGTTACCCTTACCGCGTCGAGTTTCCTTAGCAATCGCGTTGGCTTCACGTTCGATCTGGAACATGAGTCCACGGAAGCGTTCTGCACTCCAACGTCCGTCAGCATCACGGTTGACATCATAGATACCACCAGTGAGTCCTGCTCTAACGTGCGAGGTGCGGAACACACCATCACCGGTGATACCGACCTTGGCACCGGCGGATGCGAAGGTAAGATCTGCGTTTCTAGCGCCAAGTTTGGCGTTGAAGTAGATTCGACGAATAACTTCTCGGTTGATTTCTGCGAGGATTTCAGTCGAGAGGATGTTAGCGAGTTCGCTTTCAGCATCAAGTCCGTGAACGGCCTTGAGGTCTTGAGCGAGTTCAGTGGTGTACTGAGCCTTGAGGGCACGAGTCTTTGCTTCAACAGCAACTCGTTCGATGGTGAATGCCATCTCGCGGAAACCGTGGTTCACGATACCACCGAGTTTTTCTGCCACTTCAACTTCCATACCGCCGGCGAGGGCTGCTGAATCAGCAGCGGTGCCGCTACCGAATGGATCAGTACTGACATCGGCGTTAGAGGTAAATGAACCACCCGAAGCACCTGCACGGG
>JGI24005J15628_10000472_pt1 | contig 23219 bp, 23 predicted proteins | sample LinPmetageLP40_FD_15628 | JGI IMG/M metagenome (IMG submission 15628)
TTTTAGAAGAAGAAGTTAAGAACTTTAAGGCTTCGGCTTTTGGTACAGACCGAGGGGCTTTGGATCAACTGTATGTTACAAGGGCTTCAATGGCGGCACAGTTTGGAGCTATTGTAGATGTTCTAAATGGTGGAACTAAAGGAGGTTATACGGAACTCCAAGTAACCACAGCTAGAGCAACGAAGCCAAAACTAGAAGAATTGTTAGGCGAGTATACCGCAGCAATTCTTATATATGAGCGGTCTTTGGATTCTTCTTCAAGCGCTGAAGCAAGCACCGCCAGCGACCAAGTTCAAACGGGGGGTTCTTTGACACGCGATGCTGGAAGAGTTAATTAAATACCATAGGGGGGTTAATGATGGCCGACAATAACGTTGAATTAGACCCTACCGGGGCAAACGTAGAAGAATTTATTGGAACTACGGACGTGCCTTCACTCGTGTCTGTTCCAAAGGAGCCTGCGACTTTTAAGCAAGTTTATATTAACAAAGTTATTTTAACCCCTGAACTAATGAACACGGCTCGCGATCTTTTTCCTCAAGCAAAACAGGAAGCTATAGAGGCGGGAGATATGTCATTTCCCCGGACTTCAGGCGGGTTTCTTGCAAACGACCTAGTAGATACCATGCGCGTGGATTTTAAGGATCGGCTTGCAGAAGACCCTAATTATATTACATACGAAAGCTTGAGAAACGGGACGGCGACAATACTAGACGAAATTGAGATTTACGCTGGAAAAAGCCCAAAAGAACGTATGTTAACAGATGACGACATTGCTAAAATATTTAGCAATGCAGAGGATGCGCCGTTTGCTCGTGCTTTCTTTGGAGAACTAGCGAAAACAGTTCCCGCTTTACAGGCCGGAATGTCAACTACGGCTTTGACCGCGGGGAAACTTTATTCAAAACCGCTTTTTCCAGTTGGAACTCCTTTAAGCGGTGCGGAGTGGCTTGGTAAAACGGTTGCGGCTCTTGGGACGGGTGTTGCTGTGGGTTTTGGCGTATATAGCGCTGCTGATGCAATTGAAGAAGGTTTTTTAGGTCCCGATCCAGTAGTTGTTCCCGGACAGCGGGCCGCGTATGAGGCTTTTAGAACCGCGGGCGGCGGTGCTGCAAACATCCTTTTTCCGTTTATGTTATCGCGATACACCGTAGACAGTGGAGCAAGGTTTGTTTTAGATAATCTTGCAAGAAACATAAAAGGCCCTATTGGTTTACGCATACAGGCCAGTTTAGATGAAATGTTGGCAGGTTCAGCAAGATTAGCCACGGGCTCTCGGACCGGAGCAATAAGCACGGCGATTGTAGAGAGTGGCGGCGCACTGGGCTCCGCGGGGGCAGCTTATCTAGCAGAGGATGCCAATGTTGGAACGGGTGGAAGGCTGCTTTCTGAGTTTATCGGAGGCAACATAGGAGCTTTGACCGTCTTAAAAGCTCTTCCAAAAGCTTTAACGTCCCTTACAGACGCGGGCGGGGTCGAAGGAATTACAAGCTCCATTGGAGACGCTCGTCAAAAGAAAGTTTTTTCAAAAATAAGCGAGCTTTACCAAAAATTTGGTGACCAATCTCAGTACGACGAATTGTTAGAAAATTTAACCAGCCCAGCATTTAAGGCAGAAATGGAGAAGGCTTTTCCGGGCGTTGACTTTAGTGTTGGGCAACGGTCGGGAGACCCGTTGTTCATGGCTTTAGAGGCTTCGCGGTCGGCAAAGAGTGAAGACCTTAGCGCCGCTCGCAAGAAGTCCGAAAGATTAGCGTTTGAAGCAACAAACAACTTTATAAAAGCTTTGACCGCGGAAGGTTCAGAAGCTTCATTAAATGCTGCGGCTCAGTTGCGAAAGTCTTTGTTTGACGAAGCGGTTCAAAACAACATTAGTGTTCCACTAGCCCGACTTGCTAAGTCTATAGCGCAACTAAAAAAACTTCCCGTAGTAGATGGTGATCCAACCGTTATTGCAGGATTAAGTCCGGCCGCTCTTTCCAAAAAATTAACAGACGTTTTAGAAAACCAACTCTTTACCGTGATGGGCGCTAAAGAACGCGCGTTGTACACAGCCGCGGGAGCAAGGGACCACGTTGTTTATGATCTTTCTGAAGGTGTCCCAGAATTTATTAAGGTGTTCGACGAAATATCTTATTTAAACCCGTCTGTTCAAGCCGAGTTTGAAAAATCAATGCCCGAGATTGCGCTTTTTATTAAACAAGCAAAAAGAGATTTAGGTTTAGACGTTGAAGGCGGGGAGAGTTTTAACCTTACAGCTTTGCAATCGGAAGTAGACCAAACTACAGAAATTCTTTCTAAATATGTTCCAGTGGATCGTAGAAAAGAAAGGGGCGTGGATTATCAAGTTTTTGATTTTGAAGATTTTAATATCAGTCTTTCATTTATGAAAAATAGTTTTAAAGAAAAAAACCTGTCTTTCGACGAGCAAGCAGACATTTTTGAAAAAGTTGCTAAAGATAAACTTTCTTTATCCGAAAAGATTAACGACGGTGCTAGTGCGACACCCAGCATGGCGAAAGAATCTCGTGAGGCATACGCAAACGTCTTGCTGGCGGAAGCAGGACTTGCAAGGGCCAAAGCTACGCGTGGGATGGTCGGTGACGAAGCCGAAGCTGTTGTTATAACCGCTGGAAAAATAGATGAAATCCGAAGCCGCGCGTTAGCACTGGGCAGAGAGTTTACAAGCGGGCTTTACCCTGCAAAATCTGACTATGGAAGACGGCTTGGGCAGCTTGCAAACTCTTTGAGAGAAGGCTTGGATGCTGTTGAAGGAGGTGCGCCGGAAGCTTACAAAAACGCACTTGCTTTTACTAGGGCTAAACACGACGTGGTTAGCCGAATGGTTAACGCAAAGGCTAAGTCTAGTTTGAGAAGTGGCGCAAGGGCCATAGACCCTGAAATTCAGTTTAGTACTTATATTAACGCAAATCCTAGCGTAACGTTAGGCCGGACTCGACAACTTCAAGCCTTGGCGCAATTTGCGGACGATCAAGACTTGGCTTCATATGCCCTTGAGGCTGGAGTTGAACCGGGTGTAGACCCCGTTTTTACAACTATAAACAACCTTACAGACGCTTATTTGAGGAAAACTCAAATAGACAAGGTTATTACAAAAAAATTCGACTCTACTTTAAACAGGGAAGTAATAGAGGTAAACGATCAAAAGTTAGCTGAGTGGAGAGACGCTAATTCAGATTTGTTGGAAGCTTTTCCACAGATAGATATTGATACAGCAGATGCTGTAACTTTTCAAAGGTCTTTAGAGTTTAAACAAGCTCGTAAAGCCAAGCTAGATAAGAAAGGGTTGGTCCAACAACAACTGGGTTCTCTTTTAAACGGCAGGTCTCCAACCGAAGCAATCGGAGAAGCTTTTGAGGCCGCACAACCTGCGGACGCTATGCGAAAGCTGTTTAACATTAGAAGAGTAGCCGCAGACTTCACTATAACCGGGGGTAGAACCCGGTCTCGTGTTAAACTGGGAACTCCTAAACCCAACTCAAGAACGGCGCTAATTCAAGAGGCCGGATTAAAAGTTAAAGACGTGAACGAAGGGTTTCGGACCGCTATCTTGCAACAAGCAATGATGCGGGCTGGAGGAGAAGTTGGAGGTAAAAACAAAACCTTTGACCCAAAAACGTTTCACGAGTTTTTGTTTAAGCCTATGGGCAAGTCTAATCAGGTTTCCGTTGCAGACCTTGCCTTAAAAAACGATATATTTACAGAGGGCCAGTTTAAACGGTTAAAATTTATGTCTACTCAGATGGTTAGAATTCAAGCTGCGGACGCGGCAGGAAGACTAAAAGACCCTGATTTTGCCGATGAGGCGGGTGCTATAGTAGATTTTTACTATTCTGTTGTGGGATCGGCGTTAGGTTCCGCAGCTTACAGTGCAACTTCAAGTGTCCTTCCTATTTCGGGTAGCGCCGGACAATTGGCGGCGTCTTCTGCGGGCGCTAAATATATAAGAACAATTATGCAATCAATTCCGGCTGTGCAGAACTTGGAAACTTTGGATCAAGCGTTTATGGACGCAGAACTTGTCAGCAAGCTTTTGCGTAGACCTACAAATGCTGCTGATGCCGAACGTCAAAGGTTTTCCGTTGGAAACCATCTAAAAGAAATGTTCTTTACAAAAGGCGCAACGATAGGCCGAGAGATGATTCCGTTTGTGGCTAGGGAAACTTTTGAGGAAGACGACAACACGGTTGAAGCGCCGTATCTAGGATTTCCGGGCTTTCCAGAAAACGCAGAAAAAAATCGTCAACAGTACATTGACCGTATTCGGCGCAACCTTCCTCCCAACGATCAGCAGGGGGCTTTTGTTCCACCGTCTAATTTTCCCGCGAGACCTTCGCCTGTGGTATCTCCCACCACGCAGGCGTCGGCCGTACCTAGTCCTGCCCCGGCTCCAATTAATTCTGGTCCGGTAGACAGAACTAGGTACGCAGCCCTATTCCCAAATGATTCGATTTCCGGTATGATGAAAACACAAATGTTGTCCCGCGGCGGCATTGCAAGTTTGATGAGGTAAGTAGCTATGATGAACAACATGTCACAAGGGCTCGGTTCGTTTAACAACATGATGCCTCAGAACAACATGCAGCAAAACCCTTATGGCCAACAGATGAACCCGCAGATGATGGGTCAACAGGTTCGCTCACCAGAGATGTTCAGCGAACAGCTAATGAACCCGATGATGCCTCAGATGCAAGACCCGTTGCAGGGCTTACAGCCGATGGCCGAGCCAGAGGGCTTTGGCGTTTACGGTCAGTCTTTATCTGGCTTCGCGGACGGCGGTGCGGCATCCAGTGGCGGCGTTCCTCGTGAGACGGTGATTGGTGGCCAGCCTCACATGTTGGCTTATATTAATCCTGAAGAGGAGCAGATGCTTTATGCCGCTGGCGGTTCGGGCGAGCCGGGTCCGGGCGGCATTCCTGCTTTTATTCCTGACGATGGAAATCGCGGCTCCTCCTACGCGCCCAGAACTTCCCCGCGCCCAAGAGCGCGGCCCGCGGACCTTTCTTCTTCAATGCGTCGGGCCAGTAGTCAGTCCGCGGCTGAACTAGCTTATATGGCTCGGGCTAGGAGGGCTGCTCAACAATCCACGGCTGGTCAACAGGCCGAGGCTAATATAGCTACTCAACAGGCGGCTGTTAAAAAACAAGCGGCTCAACAAGCCGAGGCTGATCGTAGACAAGTTTTGTCAGACCAACGTCTCGCGGATCAACAAAGGGCTCAACAAGGAACGGGTATTGCAGGTTTGGGCGGTCAGGGTGGTATGAGTACACCCGTAAACGTCTCCTATAACAATCCGGGCACAGGCCTGTCCGCCGACCGCCGCGCTTTAATAACTCAGGCTTTACAAAACACTCCTGTTAACCAGCGTGATGGGGTAATGAAGGCGCTGTTAGAATTACAAGGGCCTCCAGTAGATAACGAGACCATCCCTAAGACCGTTTCTTTTCCCGGGGGGAATGTTGTTGGCGGAACCGTACCTACTGCCGCAACTGTTGGCGGTTCCGCCGCGGAAAAACTTGCCGGGTACAGAAAAAACACGCCCAACACCTTTAGAGAATTCTTAGCAAATGCGTTAACTCCGGGTGACCAAATGAAGTATGTAAACGGTCTATTGGTGTATGGGGATAACCATCCAAACGCTGGTCAGCCCGTTCCAGAAGACGCCACAAATTCATTTGGACTAAAGGTAGGGATGGGCAACAGCGTAGGAAACGACAATCCGGGTGCAGGAAATTTCGCTAACTCTGGAGAAGCGCAGGCCGCGAACCAAGGTGGCCTACCCGGAATTCCCGGCGCTATTGCGGGTACTTTGGGAAAGGGTATGGCCTTTCTTGGGGGCATACGACCTACAGATGTTGAGGTAGGCCGTGGCGCAGATGGCCTACAGATTTTTCAGACAGAAGGCGCTTTTGGCGGGGCCGGAAATTTTTATGTAATTGACCCAATGACGGGTTTAGTTCGCAATGTTAAAGGTGCTAACGATTCAACCTCTCCACTTGTAGACATGAGCCAGATGATGGACGACGCCAGTAGCAACAATTCTGCGGAAGAACTGGCCTACGTTGCTAATCTTCAAGCCGAACAGGATGCTATTAATAACCCTGTGGTAGATGATCCTTACTCTCCAACTCCTTTAACAAGAGCGGGAACTGGAATGGGCTCTAATGTTGGCACTATTTACGACACGGGAAATACGATAGTTGAATCCGGTACAAATCCTTTTGCCCAAGGAAACCAAGTTGGTGCGCTTACTTTTGAAGAGCTAATGCGGCTTAACCAGCAACAAAATCGTATTCTTTAATGGAGCAGCTTAAACGTTTACAACTTATGGAACGTGAAATGATTTCTGATGGGAAATCAGCTTCGGAGATTGACGGTGCTAAAGCCCGCATTCGCCAGCAAGCTTATTCCGGAATACCTCCTGAGCTTAACGGCGTCGGGTCTTTAAGCGAAACGGCGCGGAATATGAACCGCGGCCCGCGGGGCATTGCCGCTTACATGGCGGAAGGCGGAGAAGCCGAGGAAGAAGTCTATGATGCAGGTGGTCGGTTTCAATTTGACCAAAACATGCAAGAACCTTCTATCGTTAGTTTTTTAAGAAAAATGTTTAACCGGGACACTTACGATACTTCTTTAGAAAAGGCCCGCAAGATAAAAGCAGGGGAAATGCCCACAGGTTATGAACCCCCCGGTGTACGACTCTCTCGTGAGTTCATAGGAATGACTCCTATTGGGACTGCGGAAACGGGGGTCGCCATGTATGACGAGTTTAACCAAGATGACCCCAACTACTTAAAACTAGGAATTATGGGAGCAGGGGAACTGGCGGGTTATATTCCTTTGGCGGGTCCACCTATTAAAAAAATGATTCGCGGCGGTAGAGGAAATGTTCCGATTAACAAGAATGTTTTTGATGATTCCGAAGAAATTATTGAAGTGTATCATGCGACTCCTAACGCTCCTTTTGAAAAATTAGACGCAAACATGTCAGATTTAAACAAAGATGGAGCTTTTGGGCCGGGAGATTATTTTTCGTTAGATAGCAGGTATCCGTCACAATTTGTTGGTGGAAGAGGAAGTTTATTATCTGCAAAAGTTGATGTTTCAAGAATGCTGGATGCTAGGTTGGGGGGCAAGCCGTTTACTTCAGATCAAACAGAAGGTTTAATAGAAGCTCTTTCTCGTAGAACAGACTTAGATGGAAAAAATTTAACGGTTGTAAAAAAAGATGACGTGTTGTCTGTTTCTTATGTAAGAAGACCTCTTTTTTCTGGTGAGCCGTTGGCAGACCGCAGATTAGTTCAAAGAATCCCTCTTAGAAATGCGGAAGAGGCTTTTAAAAAAATTAAAGAAATAACTAATAATATTAAAAACCCCCTTCAAAAAGATGCAGATGGATATGCCCTCGTTAGAAACAATTCAACTAATACGGAAAATTTAAAAGATGTTTTAAGTGAATCGGGTTTTACTGGCGTAGTGGGTGTACAAGAAGCAAGTAGCGGTGGAAAAAGTAATTTAGTTGTATTTGATAATTCGGTTTATAAAGATGGTGGCAAACTCGATACTGTAATAGATCAGGGAGTTATTCCAGAAGACATAGGGTTTTCTGCGTCACGATCCGCAGACGAGTATACAGCCGGAAACGATGCTAAAATAGTTGAAAATTACAGAAGACGTTTAGAGAAGGAAAACGTTTCCCCCCCGGGGTCTCCGGACTTTCGTACTTCTGAAGACATTGAACTTCTTGTACAAAACTTTGCTAGGCAACGATCACAAAAATACGCAGACGGAGGCGAAGTTATGGAAGGCATTGGTTCTTTAAACGAAACCGCACGAAACATGACTCGCGGACCGCGGGGCCTTAACTCTTTGCAACGTTTTGCTGAAGGCGGAGAACTAAACGTTAATTTACAACCTCTTGATTTGCCCGTTGATGGCCGTATGTCATACACTAAAACAGACGACGGGGGGATGTTTGACAGTGAAGTAAGCAAAACGTTTGAGGGGGGCCTTGGATCGCTAACTCCTTCTTTTGATTATTCTACTCAAAACAGTTCTAGAGACATGGGCGACGTGGTTATAGATGAAAACGGCGAACAGATAGGCTTTGCCGTAGAGGGTGAATTGTTTTTAAACTCAGACCCTGACAGTGAAGACAAGGTTCGCGGAGCATTTGAAGTAGAAAAATCTCGTAACAACACAAATTTCACGTTTCCAGAAGGGGAGTTTGTGCGGACTAATGAGGGTCTTTTAAAACGGTTTAATCTTGGAATGGATTTAGGGCGCTTTGGGTTAGATTTAAACCGCATGGAGGGCTCCGGTAGAGAGCCTGTAAATTCTGGGTCAGCTACTATTAGAATTGGCGAAAACGGTATTGTTAGATACAGTGATTCTGACCGAGGTGAACCGACTATTGGGTTTAATTATGCCAGAGAGTTCGCGTCTGGCGGACCTGTTTATATGAAAAACGGGGGAGAATCGTCGGAAGCTAAAGCTAGAAAGGATGTTTTAAACACCATTTACGAAATTGAGTCCAACTCAAATTATGACCAATGGAATTTAAAGGCAAAAAACCCTCCTGAAACACCTTTAAGCTCTTTGACAATTCAAGAAATAATGGATTTTCAAGGTGATGAAAACGGTCCCGCGGCGGGCGCAGGTCAAATTAAATACAATACTTTTAAATACTTGATTAAAAGTGGCGTACTTTCTCCTGACGATGTTTTCTCTCCGGAAAACCAAGATGCGGCAAACAGCCGTTTACTTGACCGAAGAGGTTTTGTTTCGTGGTTTAACGGAGACATTTCAACGGAAGAGTTTGGGTCAGACGTAGCCAAGGAATGGGCTTCTCTTCCACTGCTTGAAAGCAGGGATGTTTCAGGGGGGAAAAAGGAAAGAGGTGATTCTCGTTACGGGGGATCAAACAAGGCTCTTGTCGGGGCGGACTATTGGCAAGAGGCTTTAGACTCGGCAAAAGTCTCTCAACCTACAGTGGTTGCAAGTGCCGATACATCTGGAATTGCAACTTTCTTACCCCAGACAGAAACGCGGGCCACGCAGCCTCAACCCGTTTCCTATGTCCCAAACTTTCAAGGGTTTCAAATGCAGCCTTCTCAAGCCTCTTCCATGCCGGGGCCGCTTGAACCTGAAAGACCTCCGGTAGAAGAAGCAAAACAATACGCCAGCTTGTATGAAAAATACACCCCGCAAGCTATGCAGGATGCTTTGCAGGGACTTGGTTATTTCAACAGTCCTACGGGACCTTCTGGTTATCAACAGTTCGCTTCTGGCGGCGAAGCTTTAGGACCGCCCCCGTTACGCGGACCGGACCCACAAGGCATTGGCGCTTATCAACAGTTTAACGCAGCCAACCGCTAACGTCCTCTTTTAGCACCTGACCCGCTAGATCAATCTTACTGCGCAGCGCGTTCAACACCTTCTCATCTATGGTGTTGGGCGACACAAGATCAATATAAGTTACAGCATTCTTCTGCCCGATCCGGTGAGCGCGGTCCTCGGACTGTAGTCTTATCTCAAGGTCGTAAGAGTTACTGTAATAGATCACGGTGTTGGCCGCCGTCAGAGTGATGCCATAGCCGCCTGTCTTAGGCTGCCCCACAAAGAAACGCAGCGGATCATCGTCGTCTTGGAAGCGGTTAACAATCTCTTGACGTTCGTCTTGCGGCGTTGCTCCGTAATAAAGTGCGACCGAATCGGGCCCGAAACGGTCGCGCAGGGTCTGGCAAATCTGTTGGATATCGTGAGTGTACGAAGCCCAAATGATTGCCTTCCCTGATAGTTCATCTGTAATGCTCATTAGTTCATTCAGACGGTTGTTCTTTAGCTTCTGTATCTTTCCAACGTCGGGCTGGAAGAAACCGCAGCAAATCTGTTGTAGGCGCATTATTTGCGTCAAGACACTTTCTGTCGTCGCAAGCTCCCCGTTCTCAAGCTGTGCAAGAGCCAGCTTCTTCATCTGCCCGTAAACCTTGGCCTGCTCGTCGGTCAGTTCTACGTTGCGCCGAGTATAAATTTTGTCTGGGAGGTCTAGGCAGTCTTCTTTCAAAACTCGGGTGGAGAAGGTAAACAACTTCTCGTTTAACTCGTCTAGTCGGCGGTATCCCGTTATCTCTTGAAAACTCCGCGCTCCCATCACACGTTTCTGGACTATAGCGTACCTGTTCTGAAAAGCAAAGAAACTGTTATAACCAAGCGCCCGTTCGTCTAAGAAGTTGCACTGGCTAAACAAATCCATGGGGCTTTTGGTGACAGGAGAGCCTGTTAGTATGCGGCGGTACTTACTGTACTTCGTTAACACCATCAGGTTCTTTGTGCGNTGCGCCTTGCGGTTCTTGATAGTCGTGCTTTCGTCAATAACCATCATGTTGTCAGGGTTCTGCACTAGAAAACGCCCCGCGGCCCGCGCACCTCTGGGAGAGGAAAACGCTTCGACATTCATTACAAATATTTTAAGACCGTCGTAGTCTTCCATTATTAATTCTTCTAGTTCTGCGGCAAACTTCTTGCTTGAAGAGGGCGTCCAGCTTACTATCCTACGCTCAATTCGCTCTGGCATATGCAAGGGAATTTCGCCCAGCGCCCAGTTGTCATACACACCTTTAGGAGCCACGATTAACGCGGCCTTTATTTCGCCTTTTTCAAAAAGAACACCAATGTTATCTATAGCGACTTTACTCTTGCCCGTACCCATTTCCATGAAGTACGCATGAAAGCTCGCGGACCACGAATCTTGTAAAGCTTTCCGCTGATGCTCGAACGGTTCTGTTTTATATTCGTACAAAGTTTTATCCTTTTGAAGCTTGACTATACGATCTTATGAGAATATAAGCGTGTTTGTCAAGGCCGTAAAAGGGTCTTTAACAGCGAAAGTGAAAAAACATGACAGATATACTATCAATGATGGAAGCCGACTTTGAAGAGAACGTCGCATCTTCCATGGAAAAGGGCAACCTTGGCGGCATAGCCATACTAGCCCGCAAAATACGAACAGCCCAGCAAGAAGTCGAAGAGATTGAGAAAGACCTCAAGTCTCGCAAGAAAGACTTGCTGAAGCTGACAGATGAAGAACTACCTTCTGCTATGCAGGAACTAGGTATTTCCTCGTTTGCTCTGGATGACGGTTCAACAGTAGACGTAAAGCCTACATATGGAGCCAGCATTTTAGTTGCCAACAGGCTTCATGCCTACGCTTGGTTGCGTGACAATGGCTACGACGACATTATTAAAAACATCGTTTCATGCGAGTTTGGTCGTGGCGAAGACGATCAAGCCAGCGCTTTTAAAGCGTTTGCTTCTAAAGAAGGGTTTCCGGCGGATCAGAACGAAAGCATCCATTCGGGCACACTAAAAGCTTTTGTACGGGAACGTGTGGAAGCTGGGGACGACTTTCCAATGGAACTTTTCGGGGCCTATATCGGTCAACGCGCTATAATCAAAGGAGCAAAATAATGGCGAATGCAGTAACAAAAAATAAAGCAGCGGATGTAGCCGTGTTTGACACATCCATGTTCGAAGCAGATGCGGGCGCGGGAAACCAAAACGTAGGGTCAGAAGACCTCGCGCTGCCGTTTCTCAAGCTGTTGAGCGGGTTAGATTCCTTGCTGGACACACACGAAACCGCGCGTAAAGGTGACATATACAATACCGTCACAGGCACTGTAGTGAGCGGTAAGGATGGGTTAAGCGTAATTCCTTGTGCCTATCAGCGCGTGTTCATTCAGTGGGTTCCAAGGGGCGCTGGTACAGGCGCACCGATGAACGTCTACAAGCCGAATGACCCCGCTATGCCAAAGACTGAGCGTAGCAAAGAAGATAATAAAAACTACGTTGTCGGCGGTGACGGTGACTACATCGAAGAAACTCACCAGCACTACGTTATGATCGTCAACGAAGACGGTTCAACTGAAACGGCTCTGATTGCAATGAAGTCCACGCAGCTAAAGAAAAGCCGCAAATGGAACAGCATGATACAGTCGGTAACGATGCAGGGTAAGAACGGTCCGTTCACACCACCCCGCTTCTCTCACGTTTACCGCATCAAAGCGGAATCCGAGGAGAACTCTAAAGGTAGCTGGCACGGTTGGGAAATGTCCCGAGAAAACCCTGTGCAAGACGCATCCGTATATGCCCGAGCAAAAGCTTTCTCAGAAAGTGTGCTTACTGGCGACGTGGTTGTAAAACACCAAAACGAAGATGACAAAGGCGAAGGCGCTGACGACATTCCGTTTTAATGTTTACTAGGGGGCTGCTTCGGTAGTCCCCACCGCAAGGACAAAACCATGACAGTTAAAAAGTTCTCGTCTATCTTTGATGGACTGAAAGAAGCTTACGGCACATACCGGATAGAGAAAACTCAGTCCAACGGGAAGAACACAGGCAAAGCAGGCATCGTTCGCGAACCGCGCAACGCGGGTCTGTGGGAGGGCCACCTGTCGGGTAAGGGAAACTCTATCGGCATTATCCCAATAAACGCAGATAACATGTGCAAGTGGGGCTGTGTAGATATTGACCAGTACCCGCTGGATCATAAACTACTCTTAGAAAAGATCAGGAAGCTAAAACTTCCGCTCGTTGTCTGTCGCTCTAAGTCTGGCGGAGCGCACTGCTTCCTATTCTGTAAGGATTGGGTTGAGGCAAAAGACATGCAAAGGTCACTCAAAAGTATAGCGGCCGCGCTGGGCTACGGTGAAAGCGAGATATTCCCAAAGCAGATTAAACTGCACCTAGATCGTGGAGATGTGGGTAACTTTCTAAATCTTCCGTACTACAACGCAGAAGACGGTCTGCGCTACGGCATCCTAGATGACGGCACTTCGGCCACTCTAAAAGAATTCTTTGAACTCTACGAGACACACGTTCAAACGCCAGAGCAAATCCAGAAGCTCCAGATAACAGAAGCAACCGAAACAACGCCCGTAAGAGACGGCCCGCCGTGCCTACAGCACTTAGTCAAAGAGAAAATCTCTGAGGGTGGGCGCAATAACGGTCTGTTTAATATAGGCGTGTACCTTCGCAAGGCGTTCCCAGATAGCTGGGAAACAGAAATCCTGACCTACAACATGCAATACTTTGAGCCGCCGCTCCCACTGTCAGAAGTTACAGTGGTTGCAAAGCAGCTAGAGCGCAAAGATTATGCCTACCGCTGTAGTGATGCGCCGATAAACGCGCACTGTAACAAGGAACTTTGCCAAACCCGTAAGTTTGGTATTGGGAGCGCCATACAGAACGCTACAGTAGCCAATCTGCGTAAGTACAATTCAACGCCCCCCGTCTGGTTTATGGACGTTAACGGCGAGCCTCTGGAGCTAGATACAGACGCCCTAATGAGCCAGCCGATGTTTCAGAAAGCATGTATGGAGCAACTCAACTTCATGCCGCGCAGCGTGGCAAAGCAACAGTGGGAAGGTCGGATCAGCGCACTGCTTACAGAGATGCGCGAAAACGAAAGCGCCATCATGGAAGTGGCAGTAGACGCCAGCGTTAGCGGCCAGTTTTACGACTACTTAGAAGAATTTTGTCGTTTCCTACAGCAAGCGCAGGACAAAGAAGAAATCTTGCTCCGCCGCCCTTGGACCGACGAAGACGCAATGGTAACCTTCTTTCGCCTAAAAGACTTCGAAAACTTTCTAAAGAAGAACAAATTCTTTGAGTACAAGTCACACCGAATTGCCCAGCGCCTGCGTGACATAAACGGCGATAGCACCGTTCTGAAGATCAAAGGCCGCGCAGTGCGGGTCTGGCAGATTCCAGCGTTTGAGTCTGGCGACATAGATATAACAACTCCAGACTTCACACCAAAACAGGAGAGCCCGTTTTGACAACCCCAGTATTAAAAAAACTTAGAAACGTAGAGATCGTCCGGATGATCGACGAACAGCACATGACAAAAACCGCCGTCGCTAAATGGTTTAAAATAAGCAAACAGCGCGTGTGGCAGATTTACGAACGGGAGAAAGAAAATGTTCAGGATATTCGGCCCACCGGGGACGGGGAAGACAACCAGACTTCTTAATATGGTTGACGACGCGCTCCAAAAGGGTGTCGCCCCGATGAACATAGCTTTCCTAGCTTTTACACGCAAAGCCGCCAACGAAGCAAAAGAACGCGCGGCTAAACGCTTTAACCTAGACCCCAAGAAAGACCTGTTCTATTTCCGGACACTGCACAGCCTAGCTTTGACCTGTTCCGACATACGCACCGAACAGGTAATGCAGGACGAAAACTATAGGGAACTCTCCAGAGAGATGGGGGTGCAGCTAAACGTAGCTCGTACCAATAACTTTGATGACGATCTGCCTGAGATGACCAAAGCAACTGACCCTATCTTGGGCCTGATTAACCTTGCCCGAATGCGCAAAGTGCCGCTGCGCCAACAGTACAACGAAACCCCAATCGAAATAGAGTGGAACATTGTAACCTATGTGGACAAATGCCTGACCAGCTACAAAGAAAACATGGAGATGTACGACTTCACAGATATGCTGGAGAACTTTCCAAAAGAAGGCTACACAAGCTGCCCGCACTTTGACCTATGCTTTGTAGATGAAGCGCAAGACCTTTCACCCATACAATGGGACATAGCGCACATCCTAGACGAACGATCAAAAAGAATGTACTGCGCAGGCGATGATGACCAAGCCATATACCGCTGGGCAGGGGCAGATGTAGACCACTTTATCGGGCTGGACGGCGGATCAGAAACCCTGTCACAATCCTACCGCGTTCCATTCCTAGTACACCAACTGGCAGAACGGGTCGTGTCCCGTATCGGTAAGCGCTTCCTTAAAGAATACAAACCAAAGGTCGATGAATACGGTTCGATACGCCGTATCTTCAGCGTCGAAGAGATAGACATGTCAGAAGGATCGTGGCTCATCCTCGCCCAAGCCGGATACCAGCTACAGCCCGTAGCCGCCGAACTCCGGTCCTCCGGATACCTGTTCATCAATCGCGGCCATCGCTCCATATCCGAAAAGATATCCGACGCCGTTAACGGTTGGGAACAACTGCGCAAAGGCAAAGAAATCACAGGAGCCGTAGCGCGTAAAATATACAGCTACATGTCAACTAAAGACCGCGTGAAAAGAGGCTTTAAAACCCTGACCGCCGTCGAAGATACAGACTTCGTAACCCTCGAAACACTGACCGCGGACCACGGACTTTTAGCAACACAAGACATGGTATGGCATATTGCCATGGACCGCGTACCAGAAAGCGACAGAGCCTATATCATTGCAATGCTTCGACGAGGCGAGCGCTTTAACGGCGAGCCACGCATAACCGTGTCAACGATACACGGGGCAAAGGGCGGAGAGGCGGACAACGTAGTTCTATTCACAGACCTTTCCCCCGCCGCCGAAGAACAAATGAATGTTAACCCAGACGACACGCACCGCGTATTCTATGTGGGCGTAACTCGCGCTAAACAAAGCCTGTTTATCGTGGAACCTCAAGACTTCACAAGGAGTTATGATCTATGAAACAACAAGAACGTTTTGAATTTATAGAGGCCGAGATTGACCGAGCCTATGTTCACGCTGATGACGAATGGAAACAAGAGTATTACCAGAACGCCGCTAAATATCTAGCTGAACACAAGATTGTTGAAGGCGGAAAGATTTGTGCCTTTTGCAGATCACAAGGGATGGCTGATCCGCACCACCATAACGTTTGGGGTGCAATGATGACATCTCTAAAAAAACTAGGGTGGGTCGAGAAGATAGGAATGGTCCGCCCAACTACACGCCACACGCATATTAACGAAGTATGCCAATGGGAAAGCAAACTATTTAAGGGAGAGAAGACGTGAATTGTTGGCATTGTAAGACAGAACTTATTTGGGGAGGAGATCACGATTGTGAGGATGACGAAGAGCATTCTATGGTCACAAACCTCTCATGCCCTAAATGCGAGAGCTTTGTATTAGTTTATTATCCAAGGGAGAAAGAAGATGAAACGTGATGAAATACTGGATTTGTCAAAAGAACTGATAAACGGCCAACGCGCCAAAGACTACGGCGATGCGTTCGACAACCACAACAGAATAGCGGAGGGTTGGAACATAATTACAAACAGCGCACTGGTAAGCCACGGCGCACTGACCGCGCAGCACGTTGTATTAATGATGGATTGGGTGAAGACAGCACGGCTACTTAACACTCTGGATCACGATGACTCTTGGATAGATAAAGTTGGTTACAGCGCTCTTGGTGGCGAGTTCTCACAAAAGAACGAAATGATCCAAGAGATAGAAGCAGTAAAGAGAAAGTTACAAAAATGAAGCTTAAAATAGCCAGCCCTTCGCTAAAGTCAGAGTGGGTTCCGCCCGCAGAACTTCCAGACCTAACAGGCGCAAGCACAATCGCTATCGACGTAGAAACCCGTGACCCTAACATCAAAACAAGCGGTCCCGGCTGGGCTGTAGGTGACGGTGAAGTGGTCGGCTATGCAGTGGCTACAGCAGATTGGGCAGGCTATATTCCTACAAGACACCGTGGTGGCGGAAACCTAGACGAAAAGATAGTCAATCGCTGGCTCAAGAAGGTCTTTGACTGCCCCGCCGATAAAGTAATGCACAATGCGCAATATGACGTAGGTTGGATCAAACGTATGGGGTTTGAGATAAACGGGCGGGTAATCGACACAATGGTCGTCGCTTCGCTGCTAGATGAGAATAAGTTTTCCTACGCCCTTAACTCTTTGGCGTTTGAGTATCTGGGCCTCGCAAAGAACGAAAGCCTACTTAGAGAAGCAGCCAAAGAGTTTGGCTTTGATCCCAAGGCTGACATGTGGAAAATGCCCGCCATGTACGTCGGACCCTACGCCCAGACAGATGCAGAAGTTACCCTGCAACTCTGGGACTACCTAAAAGTAGAGATCGGCAAGCAAAACCTCTGGAATATCGTCAACCTAGAGCTAGATTTGCTCCCCTGCTTGGTCAACATGACTTGGAGAGGCGTCCGCGTTGATATGGACAAAACTGAAAGAACGCGGGACGCGATCCTAAAACGCGAGAAAACTGTGCTAAAAGAGATCAAAAGCTTAGTTGGCCGTGACATAGAGATTTGGGCGGCGAATTCTATAGCAGAAGCCTTCGATGACCTAGCAATACCTTACCCAAAGACAGAAAAAGGTGCGCCGTCGTTTAAAAAGCAGTTTTTAGCAGATCACAGCGAGAAATTACCACAACTGATCGTCCAAGCTCGCAGTTTAAACAAAACCAGCGGAACTTTTATCAATAATATCCTAAAATTCTGCCACGGCGACGGTCGAGTGCATTCGCACATCAATCAGATCAGAGGAGACGACGGGGGCACAGTTTCTGGTAGATTTTCTATGAATAACCCTAACTTACAACAAATCCCGGCCCGCGATCCGGAGATCGGGCCACTTATACGGTCGTTGTTCCTGCCAGAAGAGGGGGAACAGTGGGCGGCAATAGATTACTCGCAACAAGAACCGCGCATCTTGGTTCATTACGCCCATGTATATGGAAAGAGCCGCGGGATTGCTTTGCGAGGTGTTGAGGAGTTTGTAACAAGCTACAGAGAAAACCCAGACATGGATTTTCACACAATGGTTGCGGAAATGGCAGATATCCCTCGGAAACAAGCAAAAACCATCAATCTGGGCATGATGTACGGCATGGGGGTCGCTAAACTGGCAGATCAGCTAGATATCGACACAAGCGAAGCTAAAGGCTTGGTTAAACAGTACCATGACCGCGTACCGTTCGTAAAAGCACTGATGAATGGCGTTACAGAAAGACTGAACAGCAAGGCCAGCGGCGGCGCGATAAGCTCAATCTTAGGTCGTAAGTGTCGGTTTAATCTTTGGGAGCCAGACTCTTTTGAGATGACCAAAGCTATGCCGTACCAAGAAGCAGTGCTTGAATATGGTGACACATGCCGTCTCAAGCGGGCGTTTACTTACAAAGCGTTGAACAGACTTATCCAAGCGTCCGCCGCGGACATGACCAAGAAAGCCATGGTTGATTTGTACAAAGAAGGGTATCTTCCAATGCTTCAAGTGCATGACGAACTGTGCATGTCAGTAAAAACCAGAGAAGAGGCAGAAGCTATTGCCAAGATCATGGTAAATGCAGTACCATTAGAAATCCCTAGCAAGTGTGACGTTGAAGTAGGTCCAAGCTGGGGTGAAGCTAAATAAGCTTCGCGGTTTACTGCTCATCCNCCGCCTACTTCTAACTGCCCTTTTGTCTGGTCAGGTTTCGCACTGCNACGACAAAAGGGTTTTTTCTTGCAGGTTCCCATAAACTCCTATATGATCCTATTGANAACGACAAAAGGTAAACCCAATGGATACTACAAAATGGAAAAGCGTCCTTGTGCCCATTGAGGTGTACAAAGAGATTAAAGAACACTCTGTTGTTAACGGTAGAACAATAAGTGGACAACTTAGGGTCATGTTTGATGTTTATTCGAAAAGTAAGGATAAAACACTTGACGCATCCCATAAAATCGCTTACAAATAGCGCAGACATTCTCCAAATGTTTCAAAAAATGTTAAAGCCCTCAGTTTATTGTCCAAACTGAGGGTTTTTTCTTGTGTAAACTATTTACTTGACATTCTCCCATACCATATTTATTCTGTATTCATTGAAACAGGAGAAATGTAATGGAAACTTATACACTAGATATTAAGGGCGGGTTGCCAATTAAGCTAACCGCAGAACATACGCTAGGAAACTTAGAAGGTATTGACAAGACAATGCGTAAACCCCATTGGGGACCGCACTTGTTTCGATTAAAAAGCGGGGAAATGGTTTTGTATATCGGCCTCATGCATAACTGTGGTCAACAAAAGAATTTCTTTGGTAAACTATATATGAACGTTGAAGATCTAAGCTCTGAAAATATTCTACAAATATTTGGCAATACATATTCTTCACATGCAATGAATATTATTAAAGCACTTGGTCTGCCAACTGTAGTGGAGATTTCATAATGCCTATGACAGCAAAAATCAAACTACGGGACGTTGATAACTTAGTTATATCGTCCACGTCTATCACAGCGGACCATTACGAAGACGGTCCCGATCCCGACGAATTTCTTCATAACGCTTGGAAAATGGCCGATCAAATGGCAAACCACCTATCTTGCGCGGACGAGTGGCGCTTAACCCTAACATTCGACTTAGATTTGCGGGAAACCATGGAAGATGTAATGGCAAGGCAACCTTGCCGTTGCAATGAGTGTGCGCCATGATGCTTGATAGGGACATGGTAAAGCGGGTTCTTGGCGGGCAAAACGGTAAGTTTGCAGGCGTAAAAGTCTTAACGAAAGGCGGTAACGAACGATATGTTTTGGGCCGCGTAGACGGCACATCTTATAACTCAGGATATATTTGTTGTTTTTGGAACAACAGGCGCAAGCGTTTTGATTTAGGGCGCGTAATAGCCATGATGTCTGAAAACGGTCACACCTTTGTTTCGGGTCAACATTTTAGCCACGAAAAGTGGTTACAAGTAAACAAGCTCATGGGCTATAATTATCTTATTAAGGAGGCCGCGTGATGAACCTCACTGACTTCGCCGCGCTGATCGGTTTCGGATGTGGAATTATCGTGGGCGGAGCAATCTGCTTTTTTACTTTAACTTTTTTATGGATATGCTGAAAATGAGTAGTCAAGATATGGATCGTCTGTTGGACGAAGTGTTTGCAAAAGTGTTCGGGAGTAACTGGTAATGGAAGAACTACAGCTAGACCATGAGCCTTCAATTAATCATTGGGCAAAACTAATAGCTGATGATGATATAGCTACGGGTTATCACACAAGTTGGAGCCACGCATATGAATGTGCTTGGGTAGGCTTGGAAACAGAATACAACTACAGCTACGAATATAGAGAGGGTTGGTAATGGCTAAGTGGAAAGAAATCCCGCTGCGTAAACAAAAGTTCGATAACTTCGCCGCACTCGCCGCACTCCAAGAAACTCGGCAAAAAGAATGTAGCCAATGTAGCGGTGAAGGTAAGGTCGAAACCGACGTACCGCGGTCCGCGAACTTCGGACGGGACATAGGCGAGTTGTATGTCGAATGGCTGGCCTGCGAAGAGTGCAACGGGTCAGGAAAAATTAACTTGGAAGATGAGTGATGGGTAACGTTGTTGAGTATGCAAAACAAGTAACGCAAAATTACTCCAATCATTGGAGTGTAAAAAAACCGTGGGCATTTGAAAAGGAAGAGCTAAAAGTAACTCCTAAAGAAATTGCCAACAAAATGGTGCAACATTGTCAGTTCTTTGATGTATCAGAAATTTATAAACACGCTTTTGAAATAACAGGGAAAATTTATCCAGACAAAAATGTTCCGCCCAGCACAGACGCAATTCTTCCAGCGCCCTACACGGCTTTGTATATAGATTACAATTCTTTTGACGACGTTGAAGGAAAAGAAGAAATAATTGTGTATTTGTCTCCAACTAATCAAACGCTAGGGTCTAAAAACTTTTCTATTATAACAATAAAAAACCCCGAAACAGAAGCGCCTCGTTTACTTGGAGAAATTAAAACAAAGTTGGTTAATGGGAAAGAAGTAAAATCGTTTTGTCTAGCTTCAACAGCGCTTGCAGAAAGTAAGAAAAACCCACGTTTAGCCTACGCAGACAGCCTCTGGATTAGACAAGTATCAACTTTGTTGCATTTGATTAACAAACCAAGAAAAGTAAAAATCAATCCGCTGGCTCAAACCAGACAAGCCAAACGCCAAATAGCCAGAGGCATGGGTTTTGCTGTTGACGCTTGGCACAGAGTGTCGTGGGACATAGACAAGCCCGTAGTTGCAAAAGAACCGTATGATAAGAAATTTCATAACATGCCTCTGCATTTTAACAGGGGTCATTGGAAGAAAGCTTTAAAAAATCACCCCAAGTCAGTTCAGAGAGACGCGGAAAACGGGTGGTGGACTTGGGTAGAAGGATACTGGGCGGGCCACCCTGCCTTTGGAATTAAAAAAACATATCATGTTCCAAAAAGAAGCACTAAACTTTAAAAACACAGGAGGTGAAAAACCATGGACGACGTAGAAAAGATGATAAACAAAATTTTAGAAAGTTGTCCTAAAGAAATGTCCGCACCAACAATGTCTGCAATCATAGCAAACATCATCAACCTATATAACTTCTCGCACCTCTGGCCGCTCCTAGTCGCGCAAACAACTACAATGCTCGAAATGCACGAAACAGAAACAGATGCCATAGACGATGCAGATGACTTCCTAGAAAAAATAACAAAAAGAAGCATGCACTGATGGATGATGAACGCCTGATCGACGTGGTGAAAGAAATCAAAAGACTAAGGGACGAGCTTTCCGACAAACAATGGAACGATCTCGATACCGCATCCGTAGACCGCCGACTGCGGCACTTTGAAAATCTAGCAAGACAGGGAGAATTTTATGAGCCTACTTTCTGAACAAAAACTAACGCCGTTTCAAGAGAACGAACTGCAATGGTTGCGAAAACAAGTGGATAGGTTCCAAGAAGATAAATATCGAACGAGCGAAAATAACAACAACGTGGACCGTGATCTTTTCGTTGCACGAGAAGAATTAAGAACGTTCGTTTCAAATTTAAGGCAGGCAGGAAAGAAAATATGATTTACGATATCTCACATAAATTGGGAAAAGACGGGTTCGATAACGCCCTAGAAAACACCCAGCATGGCGACACCATAATCTATCACGTTGGTGAGTTCGCCGCCGGAAAACATAAACACAACGCCCTTTACGCCTACGAAGGCGGAATGGTTAAACTGGTTCAGAAAAAGCTAGGCAAATTCAAATTTCAATACCTCGCACTGCGAACGAAGAAGAAGTTTAAAAAATGAAAAGCCTAATGTGGTGGGTTACAGTTTTTGCCTACATACTTATCGCCGTAATAATCGCGGCGCAGTTCCTGTGATCGCCGCAACATGTCTAGCCCTCGCAATCTACTTCGAAGCCCGCGGAGAAAGCGAACACGGCCAGAGAATGATCGCCCGCGTCGTGGTCAATCGAATGAAATCTCCAAAGTTTCCAGACGAAATATGCGACGTAATCATGCAGCCAAAACAGTTCTCATTCGTCAAAAATGGAAAGATGCCAAAACCAAAAAACAAAGCCGCGTGGCAAAAATCAGTGAACCTAGCTAACGAAATCATGCAAGATACCCGACTTCTGCCCTACAGTAAGGCAGACCACTACCATGCAACTTACGTCAAACCTTTTTGGGCGCGAAAATTGTATAGAGTTTCTAGAGAGGGTCAACATATATTTTACTCTTGGGACCACCCAACAGCCGTGAAAATAAGCCTGAAACCCAAGCAAAGACCGCGAAAATTGCTGGACTATTTACGCTGATTATGGTTTAAAATATAGTGTGGGTGGTGAATTTTGATAGTCTTACCATGGGGTTAAGGCGGTTAAGGTCTCGCGCTACAAATGTGCCAACAGAATAACGCAGCCACCCACACCAAAGCCAAAGTGTTATACGTCCTCTTCGAAGAAAAAGTTTCTTGGGTCGCGGACCGCGGAACTTAAATAACGCCGTTACTATATATAGGCCAGAAAATAAAAAAAAATAAAAAAGTGTTTTCAAGCCGTAACCCCCGTAACTTATGTAACTTGGCCTTTAACTGTATATATATAAAGGATAATTTTGGTTACATAAGTGGTTACACCGAGAAGGTACTAAAATGTAACCAAAGAGAGGTTCTTTAAACAACGAAAATGCCTAATGGGGGGGTGGGGGATTTTTTTTATAAAAAGTTTTTTCTGGCCTATATAACAGTAACCGTTATAACGGGCGTATAAGAGTTTATCAGATAGCTGTTGAGAGAGGCCCGCATGACTGAAGAAACTATTGGACCCAAACGAAGAGGTCGTCCTGTTAAGAAAACAAAGTACGGCATCATTCCTTCGCCTCTGCAAATAAGAGAGCGGGCGGTTCCAAAACATAACAAGCTTGTTGATCCCGACAGCCCTCGCCCTGATCCGCGTGGAAACAAACGTATGATGATCGATAGGAAGCTTACCCGCAAACAGGAGCTTTTTGTAAAAGAGCTTGTAAGCAACGACGGCCTGATAACGTTTAAAGAGGCGGCAATCAGGGCAGGGTATCCTGAAACTTCTGCCCACACCCGCGCCTATGAACTAACCAACCCCCACAAATGCCCG
>JGI24005J15628_10000474_pt1 | contig 23196 bp, 30 predicted proteins | sample LinPmetageLP40_FD_15628 | JGI IMG/M metagenome (IMG submission 15628)
CGAAGAGGTGGAAGAGGAAGAGGAAGAAGAGGAGGTGGAATTTACAGAAAAAAAATTGAAACCACCAAATTGTACTACACGTAAATTAAAGTGGTATTTTATAACAGAAGATGAAAATAAAGATATTTATGAAAAAATGGAAAATGGAGATATAGGAGATCATGTTGGTAAATTAATTGGTAAACAAAATAAACCATTTTTTTTCGAATAGAACAAATAAATATAATATATTAATAATAATATGAAATGTAATATTAAAAAAACTAAAAAAATAAATAAAACATTAAATAAATTATTAAAAAAATGGGAAAAATATAAACCATTATGGAATACCTTTAAAGAACATATATATTATAAACAGTATATTATAGAAAAGCAAAATTTAAATTTTACTGAATTTGATGATGTATTAGAATATAGAAAAACCAATATAAATTGGAATAATTGGATAGAATACATTGATATTGAATTACTAGAAAAAGATGAAATGCGAAACTTATATCATGATATTGTTTTTTTATTAGAATGTAAAATAAAAAATAAAGATTACAAATTATCTAATATAAAAAGGGAATTAGAAATAAAAGAAAAAACAAGTATGAAATATCAACAAAATAATATAATAAATTCTGAACAAGAAAAAAGATTAAATTTAGTTGAACAACAACCAAATGAAAATGTTGTTGAAACAACGAAGTTAGAAATGTCTGGAATAATAGAAAATATCGTTCCAAATAAACCAATTATAGGTACAACAAAACCAAAAACAAATATTATTACAATAAAACCACCAGAAAATATTGTTATAAAACCACCAGAAAATATAGTAAAAGAGACCCCTCCAAACATTTTTGTAACAAAACAACCAGAAAATATTGTTACAAAATCACCAGAAAATATAGTAAAAAAGACCCCTCCAAACATTGTTACCACAAAATCTCCAGAAAATATTGTTACAACAAAACCTCCAGAAAATATTGTTACAACAAAACCTCTAGAAAATATTTTTACAACAACCCCACAAGAAAATATTGTTACAAAGAAACCACATAGCACAAATATACCTATTAAACATAATGTTCCAAAAGAAGAATTACAAAATACAAAATTACCAGTAATTGGTAATATTAGAGAAACAAAATATATATTCCATCCATTTGATGGAATTTTGATTAATCTAAATCATTATTGACGACAAATTTGTTTTACATATTTATAAATAATTTATATCTAATTAAATTACTTTTATTATATTTACTATTATAATCTATTATTATAATTAAAATTACTATCACTATGATAGATGTGTCTACTTTAAGACATAATAAACAAACAAAAAAACTGTGTAATTTGAACGTAATAAAATAAACTATATTAATATGGTAGAATTAATTGATTTCATAAATCAAGAAAAAGTACATAAAAAAATTAATTCTAAAAAAATTTTGAATATTTTTAATAAATGTATTGTAAAATCTATAATAGAATTAGATAGTAAATTTAAATCAATTAATAATAAACAAAAATCAATAATATCTGGAATAAATATGATATATAATGTGTTTATTATATTAATATTATATAGTAATAATATAAAATTAACTATATTTTTGGTTGAAAGATCTATTTTACTATATTCCGAATTTATAATCATGTCACAAGACAAAAAAATGATTAATGAAATATGTTTTTTACCAAATATTACTGACGCTATATCATTTTCATACAAAAAAACAATTGGTCCATTAAAAATAAATGGAATCAACAAAAGTAATAATAATATATTGAAAGAATTAACATTATTAATGAAACATATAACAATAAAAAAATATTCAGAAAATAAATTTTCTTTATTAGAATTATCAGAAACAAATAATAAATTAGAACCGTTATTGTATGAATTATTTACTACAATTGAATCCAAATTATATACATACATTATAAACTTTATAATAAATATTGAAGTAACAAATATTGAAAATATAATTAAAAGTATGATTTATTACATTAATAATAAAGATATAGAAAAATTTAAAGAGTGTTTTAATAGTATTTATTATAATAAAATAGATAAAGATAAATATATTATTTATATTAATCAAACTTTATAACGCCATTAATATTAATATCATTTTTTTTTTGTATATTTACAATGATACTGTACAAAATATATTTTTTTGATTTAATATAATTATCAGTTGACACTAATTTGTAATTATGTACTTTTAGTATATGTCTTAAAAGCGTAATAGTTTTTTTTGCCGATAAATTATTTAGATATATTTTAGATTTACATAGTAAATAGTATGGAGATAACATATTTTTAATTAATTCAATATTGTCATTAATATTAGATGTAACATCAACAAGTGTAAATGATTTTTTATTATCTAAATTATTCAAATCAATATTAAAATATAAACAAAAATCTACTAAAACACAATATGGTGGTTTTATTTTATATAATTGATTTATAGCCATATTATGATAATAGAAATAATATATTATTTTTAGACTAATTTAAGGTTCATGCAATTTTCTAAAGTATTATAAGATTCTGGTAATGGTTTAGATCGTTTTAATTTAAGATCATTATCATCTAAATTTAGCATAGAATTATTATCATTTACATTTTTACAATCTAATATATTAACTTCTTCTATAATTGGAATTAATGAAATCATTGGTGGAAGTAATAATTTATAATTTTTACTATATATATTATTATTTTGTCTAAATTCATTTATATTTAGTTGTCCACCAAATTTCTTTAAAGAAATTCTTGGTCCTGCTAATTTTATTTTCTTATTATTGCTATAAATATAATTTATTAAACTATATCTTTCATAAGATTCATAACTATTATTGTTATCAAAATTATATGCGGCGGCACATTCAGCACTACAAAAATTACCAAACATATGATATGTATCTTCAATTTTTTTTATAGGTATTCCAAAGGGAAAATTATCAAACTTATGACAACACCATAGACAATCAATATTAGTACATGATGGCCATTCTTTTTTTTTATTGTATTCATTAAATTCTAAAAAAACTGGAAATACTTTATCACGTTCGACAACAATATTATTGTATTTGTTACATAAATCATTAAATTTAGTAATAATATTCTCTTTATATACAATTTCATCATCAACAACTGATTTTATATTATCTGTAGTTGTACTTATGTTTTTAAAATTTGTATTATTCAAATATGGTTTAGGAATATCATTCATATTTGGATTAATATTTTTAATAGGTAAATGTAAAATAATAGGTTCTTCTGTTAATTTACAGATTTCCTTTGTATCTATTTTTTTAGGTTTTCTTCCACGTTTTTTAGGTATTTTAACTTCTATATCTTTATTTTTTGGTTTTCTACCTCTTTTCTTTTTTTCTGGTATTTGTATCGGTTCTTCTTTTTTTTTAGGTTTACGTCCTCTTTTTTTTTTTACTATTTCTGACATAGAATTTATTTGTAATAAAAAAAAACTCTTTAGATTATTTTCTAAAAAACTATTTAATTCTTTAAATAGTGATACCTACATACTGGAATAAATTCATTAACACCTATTAATATTTGTTCTTTATCATCAACTAATCTTTTTGTAAAACAAGCCAATGTTCCATTTTGACATATAGAACATAACGCATGTAATTTCTTTACACTATCACATTTTGGGATCAATTTTATTATATCTCCAAACTCATTTCTATTTGAATCGCCATCTAAACCACCTATTATAATTATTTTATTATCATTATCAGCAGCATTTAATACAAATGAATATAAATCTTCAAAAAATTGTGCTTCTTCGATTACTATAACATCAAGAGATTGATAATTATCCATTTGGGTTACAGCACTTAATGATTTTAAACTAGTACAATCAATTGATACCTTATTATGGGTTACAATAGAATCCGTTTTATATCGTGTATCACTAATATGATTTATTATTAATATATTTTTCTTTAATGCTTTGTATCTATTAACACGTCTTATTATTTCAGTACTTTTACCACTGAACATACAACCCATTATAATGTCTATTCTACCACATTGATTTGACATTTTTAAACTTATATTATAATATTATAATATCAATTTTAAATATTTTATAATTAATAATGAGTGAATTAATTACTTTAAATCAAAATAATAGAATTGAAACTAAATTTATAAGTCATATTTTCATAGATTTTGTTTTATTAAATTTAGATTTAATAAGCAATTCTGTATTAAACCAATATTCTATAAATTTATTAAATTATATATATACGTTAGTTAATACACGAAAATACAAAATATATATAATATCTAATGAAAATCAAGCGAGCATTATTAATAAATTAACTGAAACATATATTACATGGACTAACAAAAAAATACCAGTTATAACTTTATTTTCTGGTATATATGGTTCAAATACACCACAAAATACAGTAAATAACTGTACAGATAGTAAAATAACAGACTTATCAAAACAATATATTGCTTCTAATAGATACGACACAACAACTAATATTTGGACTATTATTTTTGACTATTTATTGGAAAATGAATTCAAATCATATTTTAATAATATATTGTTGATTCATTCAAATACATTATTAATACATGACTATATTAAATCACAAATACGTAAACATACAACTTCTAATTTATTAGAAACTTTAAAAACTTTTGAATCTAATACTTTAACATTAAAACCAGTTGTCATGAATAAGAATAAATGTAATCTAATGTTAGATAAAAATGTTTTTATAAAACTAAATAGTCAAAAAATACAATTTAATACTATACAACAAAACTATCGTCACCAAATCTATGGCCAACAAATCTATGGCCAACAAATCTATGGTCAACAAAACTATGGCCAACAAAACTATGGCCAACAAAACTATGACCAACAAAACTATGGTCAACAAAACTATGGCCAACAAAACTATGGCCAACAAAACTATGGCCAACAAAACTATGGCAGTGTTAATACATCTCAACAACATAATATTGTAGTTAGAAAGGCAGATTCTATAACATTTACAATTCAATCAAGGAATGATTTTACAGAATATCAAATTAATGAAATAAATAAAAAAATTAAATATGCACTAAGATAAAATATAATATATTATTAATGGAAAATCCTAAAAGTATATTAATATCAAATATAAGTAAAATTTTATCAAATAATTCAAATGAACTAGATTACCGCAAAATTGAGTTAACAAAAAATATTAAAGACTATTTGATTTATACAAAAGAAAAAGATAATTTAACATCCTCCATTAAAGATATATTAAGTAAAAAAAAATCAGATGGTTCAGATGGTATTGATAGCGATAGTGTCACCCCCCCAGTGTCTGATTATGAGGACTCTAAAAAGTTATCAAGAATAATACAAAACAAATGTAANTTTANTGATGATGTAAGTATTAGTATTAACACCTATTTGCTCANAAAAAAAAAAATTGATGAATGTAATAGAGAAATTTTAAACAAATTAGAGACCTTTAACTCTGAAGCTGAAAAAGATGTGCCCGACAAAAAAATAAGAAATGAAATAAAAAACATTACATCTGAAAAAAAAGAAGAAAAACAAATTACAAAACTAAATAAATTTATGAAATCTATTACTAAAGATAACAAATATTTAAAAAATAATTTTTTTAAAGAGATTGTTGTTAAATATAGAACTGTACATGATATAAATGATGAAATATACGACAGTGTCAAAAAAATTAATGAAACACAATTTTATCGTGATTCGACAAGAGATAGTTATTGTAACAAAATAAAACATAAGAAAAAGGAAACGGATGAAAGAACGAAGACAAAGGAAGTTAGAAAAGCATTAAATATTGAAAAAACACCTAGATTAAATGAATATAAAACTAATAACTATATTCCATCAGACACATGTATAAACACAAATATAATAAAAAATACTATTTCAATCACAATAACTTCTAATAATTTACATAAAGAAAATATAACACAAAGAATTTTAAATGGTTTAAATCAATTATCATTTATTAAGCAGATAAATTAACATTTTTTTTTGGAAAATGTACCTTCATATATGTTTGTAAGTTGAAATATGTAACTTCATCACTCTTTCCAACATTTAACAATTTTTGAAGTGAATTATCTGGAAGAATTTTTCGTCTATTCGCAGAATCTTGTAAATCATGTTCTTTAATATATTTAGTCAAATATTTAGTAACTTCAGTTCGTGCCATTTCAGTTCCTTCTGGCTTTCCAAGAAAATTACATAATTCATTTGAAATCAATGCTGGTTTAGCAAATCCACTTGGTTCTCTTTTTGGTGCTGATGGATCTCTACATTTTTTTTTTTTCTGTTTTTTACTACATTCCTTGACATGCTTATGTACTGATTTCTGAAGATTTTTCAAATCAGTCATAATAGAACTTTGAAGTGTTTTAAGAACAACTAATCTTTCCGCTAACTTAGTGAATTCTTGTTCAATAGATAAAGCAGAATCTACAACTGGTGCTGCTACAACTGGTGCTGCTACAACTGGTGCTACTACAACTGGTTCTGCTACAACTGGTTCTGCTACTGTTTTTTTAGTTGATGATGTTTTTTTTTCCGATTTAGACTTTGAATTTTTTTTTGCTGGCATGTTTATGGTAATATACACACCGTAAACTTTAAGTAATTTAAATTTAATTATTATTCAATATATAAAAAAAAACAAAATTCATTGTATTTATGTAATTATACAGAATAATATTATTGATATATGGAACTATTTGACGATTTTTTAAATAGTCTTCATATTCTTTATATTCTAATTCACATTTATTATATTCTATTTCTATTTCATCTATAATAGTATCGAAATCGAAATTTAAATCGAAATTTAAATCTTCCATAATAAATAATTTTAGAAAATAATATACAAATTTTAATGTAATTGTACATGATAAAAATATCCTAAAATGTCAATAGTTTTATCAGATAACATATCTAAATCTTCATCTGATGCACAATCAAATGCATTTGATAATTTCTCGCAACTTTCATTTGATGGATAATTACCAATTAATATATTAAATTCTTCTATTGTATTCTTTGTCATTTTATCTATATCTTTATGGTATATTGAATCCCATTTTTTATAAAAATATCCTTTCATTTCATTTATAAATACAATAATATCTTCATCATAATTTATATCATGTTTTTTCAATTCAATAACGTCTTTTTCGCAAACAAAACTTTTCATTATAATTTAAACAGTAAATTAAATGTAAATAAAAATCAATTTTATATATAAACCTAAACTATTGGAAAAGAACAATGTTGTGCTATACCACACATATTATCAATTTCAGTAGAAAAATAAATATAGCCATCCATACCCCATCCAGATCCCCAACTATTTTTAATAATTAAATAACTATGATTTGATGGAGATATACCATAGCCAACCGCCAAAACAGCATGGTCTAACATAGTAGTTGAACAACTAGTACTATTAAATATACCAGATTTATACATTTGAAAATCACCTTCAGCATCCAATGCTACGGATATAGGACCAATATTACCTAAAGCATCATATAATGATGACATATTTCCAGTTGGCAACATGACCACTTTTGTCATATTCGCTCCACTATAAGATGTATTATATAAGCATTGTGGATCATCGACTGCTTGATATGGATAACTAGCCTCAGTATCAATACCGTTATCAATAATATATTTTAATGCTTTATCTGGCCACCCACCTTCACATCCATCACAACTATAATTACCAGCACAATCCACTAGATTTTGTTCACTCAATGACACTAATTTTGAAGTATTTTTAGCCCATTGTCCTTCCAATGTACCAACGGCACTAAAAGCCCAACAACTTCCACACTGACCTTGATCTTTAACATTAGTTACTATTCCATTTGATCTCCAATCTATACTATTTGGTAAATTTTTATTTGAATTATTATAATTTGATACTACACTTTGATTTATTATCATTTTATATTTTAAATATTTATTATTGAATTCAATAGTAGACATATCCGTAAAATTGTTTTCACCCAACTTATAAGACGTCAAATTATTATTTCTTTCTAATATGTAATCCATATTTTTTTCGTAAATATTATAACGATACCAATAGTCACTATCATTATAATGTTTATTATAATGATCTAAATAAGTATCAAAATTAGATTTATATTTGAAATAGGATATATTAATACTTGAAATAATAGCGCCAATAAAAAATAGATTCATGATTATAATGTATGCTAATTTTTTGTTTAAGTTTTTTCTTTTAAAATATTTTATATTTATTATTTTTATAATTATATCAAGAAACTAACAAAAAAAGTATATAACAGAAAAANTAATAGAAGATATAGAACGTATGGTAAAGGGAAAAAAGGGATATAATGGATATTATTTAGTGATAAGTTGAAATGACATATAGNACATTATTTAATGTAAAAATTGATTGTAAAAAATACATGTCATATATATTAAATGATTGACACTATGTTTAAAACTGGGTCGTGTTCAATAGTGATTGGAAAAAATCATTACCAAGGATTCATTAAACCAAAAGAAAATAAGTTGATTAAAATTACTAAAATCAATGCTAAACATAATGAGCTTAAACATATTGATACTATAAAACAGATCGAAAACTGGCCAAACTATTACGCTCTTCCCGATGATATTACATTTGTGTTATACAAAACTGAACCATTTTACAAACATGTGTTTGAATTATCAAATGATATCACATTATTCAATGAATCCTTAATCTATTTTTATGTGGATTATGCTGGAAACAAAGAACTCCATGAAACTATCGATGATATAAATAGCAAACAAGATTTTAGTTTTTGGAATTCGGTCAAATCTATTATTCATTTTTCAAAACAAATTATGGAAGGACTTAGTTTCCTTCATTCACATAAACTATGTCATTTAGATGTTAAACCAGAAAATATAATGATCAATACTAATACACGTCAATTCAAGTTAATTGATTTTGGATTTTGTTCAAAAGAACCATTTGATGATTATGTGTCAAATGTTAGAGGAACTCCATACTATTTTCCACACCATTTTGTTGGAATGGGTGTTATGCCGTGGCTTCCCAAAATAGAAGCAACCGATCTTGAAAAAGATACAAATAATCAGTATTTATTGAAGAAATATCGCGATCGTGTTTATAAAATAGANAGTTATTGTTTGGGTCGCACGTTGTATAGTTTGAAATATGTGTATTTAGACAATGTATCTTATGGTTGTTGTTCCTTTTCTGAGAAAAATGATGTTAAAAAAATAAATGCTATAGTAGAATCCTTGCTTGAATGTGATCCTAGAAAAAGACTAACTATTCAGCAATGTTTGGATGTATATTTTTAAGAAAATAACGTATAATATCCAATCTTTAACCAATATTTAATTGGAAAATGATAATAACTCTTAAAACTACACATAAATTTCCACCATCCAAACTCTTCTTTAGAATCACAATTCAAAAAACATACACGATAATTATATGTTCCAACAATATGTTTGAAATAATAACTATGGAATTCAGCCAATTCATTTTGACTTAAATCATTCATCATGTTTAGTCCAATATTATTTATTTTATTTATAATTCTTCGTTTTATACACCAATAGTTATCTATTACCTTTTTTGTATTAAAATTTGTTTCCATAATAGTATCACATATTTCTGGTATATGGTAAATATTTGTTCCAATCGTATAGCCAGACAAATTATTAATAATATTTCCAGCTTGTCCTACACCAAATGTAACTGATGTATTTAATGGTATATTATAATTTAATGGAATATTGTCTATTTCAAATTTAATTGTTTTGTATAATGTAATATCATATTCTTTTATTCTAGATATTAATTTTTTGTGTAATAGTTCATATTTACAAATATCATCTGAATCGCATATTAACACTGTTTCTTCTATTAACAATGTATTAGAATTATATGGTATTATGTATGAAAACGATGTATTTTTGTAGCCAATTGGGTTATACCAGTCTAACAACATAACATTCGGTATATTGTGATCATATAAAGACTGTATTTTTAACCCAACAAAATATTGTTTAAATGTTTTGTAATGTTTGTTTCTTTGAATTCCAATATGCTTGAGTTTTCCACTTCCTTCTATTATAAATTTACTATTAATAATATATGTATTTAATTTTTGTTTAAATATAGTAGTATTATAATAACTATTTTTATAAGTGCTTGTTACATTCCCTGATATAAAATCGACATTATAAATTGATATGATATCTAGTATAGAATTGTATAAATATTTATTATCTAATACCCCATATTTAAGTTTAGTTGGTGTTTTATTGTTTTTTTCCATTGAACAATTTACATCTACATCAATAATGTGTGGAAATAACTTATTTTTATCTAAATAGTTGTATATCCATGAACCTTCAATTTGATCTAAAAATACACCATAAGTACACGTAAAGCACTTGAATTTATGGGAAATAACTACATAGTTTAATTCTCCATAATGAGTAACTAAATACAATAGTGTTAATAAACTAGATGGTCCGCTACCAATGATTGTAATATCATACATACTATTAATAGAGTTAATAATTAAAACTATTATACTCTTCGACATTTCCAAAAAATACATAATTAAATTCTTTTTTTATCCAATCTTTATCAACTCCTATTGTTACCATCATAACAATCATATTTGTAATTAATACCCATACATTTCTAAAAAATCTAATCATTTTATCAAATAAAGTATCTGTATAATTCAATTCCTGTATTACTAAATTTGATGCCAATAATCCTGAGATCATTACTGGTGGAATACCTGGACCAGGATTTGACATTTGTCCACAATAATATAAATTAGTCAAATAACGACTCTTTAGTTTAGGTCTAAAAAATCCAAGTTGATAATTATCACATGCTAGTCCATAAGCATTTCCTTTATAAGAATAAAATCGATATCTAAAATTTTCATTCAATGTATGGTCATATTGTACTATATGGTCAATAAATGGTACATTATATTTATCTTCTAATTTTTTCATACAATAATTAAATAGTCGATGTATTTCGTCTTGATTCATCTCACAATGTCCAAATTCATTATTCAAATTAGATGGAAACAATATAAATAATTTGTCACAATCTGTAGTATCACTATATTTATTGATATAAAACAAAGGTTCATTAGGCATATTATTAGTATTATAAATACATTCTAAGTGTTTATCCATAGGTGTATCAAAAAATAATGTATGGTTGTACAAGTGTGGTATTTTAATATCTAACATAACATTAAAAATAATAGCAGATGGACACATGACTTGTTTTTCCCAATACATTTTAGGATAAGACCTAAATTTATTAGGTAATATATTTTCTATATATTTATAATCACAAGCGCATATAATGCTATCAACTTTAATATTGCTTTCATTATATTGTTTGTCCAATATAATTGCCCCATGTACTGTGTTATCTTTAATAGTGAGATGGTAAAGTGATTGTTCTTTAATAATAGTGACATTCATTGCCTCTATATGAGTTTCTAATAGTTCTATTATGGATATCATACCATTTTTAGGAATACTAGTTCCATTTACTATCATAGAATAAGTTAAAAAACTAAATAATCCAGAAACATTCTTTGGACCACTACCAATAAATACACTTGGCCATTCCATTAATGTTTGAATATTTTGGTTTGATGAAATATGGACTGACTCTCTATAAGATTTAAATAAATCGAGTTTATATACATAATATGGTAATAATATACTAAAATATTCGGTAAGTGATAAATTATAATAATTAAGAAATAATGATGTTATTAAATTGTATTTGTATTTATTGTTTTCTATAAAAGTATCAAATTTATTTAAACAATCTGGATCGAACTCAGCTACCATTTTTCTAAATTCTTCTAAATTATTTGGTACTATTATATTTTTCGATTCTAATACTAGTTGATATTGTGGATTTAATTCTGTAATTGTGTATATATCGGCAGATTTTATACCTATTTCTTTGTAAACCTTTTTTATAATATCATCCATCCAATACCAACTTGGACCATTATTATGTGTCCAATCTTTCTTTGTTGTACAAAATAAGCGTCCACCAAGAACATCATTTTTTTCTACCAAAATAACATTATAATATGGATGTTTGTGTTTTATATTAGCCGAGGCAATTAATCCACTTATCCCACCCCCAACGATCAATATTGTTTTTTCCATAATATGTCATCTAATATAGTTTTTAAATTAAAATTATATAAAGAATAAATTTTTATTAAGAATTATAATATGGTTTTTACTAAAGTTAAAAATGAAGAACAATTCAATCAATTAATAACAAATAATCAAGATAATCCAGAATTAACAATATGTTATTTTACAGCAACATGGTGTGGTCCATGTCAAACTATATCACCACATGTAGAACTTATAGGGGAAAAATATTCACATTTATCTGTCTTAAAAATTGATGTTGATGAATGTGAAGAAATTTCGGAACAATGTGAAATAACATGTATGCCCACTTTCCAATTTTACAAAAATAATTCACCAAAACCAATCCATTCTTTTTCAGGTGCTGACAAGACAGAATTAGTAAATACTATTAACTTATTATTAAAAACAAATGGCGAAGCACTATATAAACAAAGTGGTAATAATGACGAAATAGTAAATAATACACATAATGATCAAAACCCAATAGATGGTAATTTGATAAATGACCAAGGTGTTATTGGATTTTCAGGCTCACAACCAATGTATGCTAATTTGAACAATGATTTAAATGATTTTTAAATTAAACTTAAAAAAAATTTATTATAACTATTTAATGAGCGAATTAATTGAAATTTACAAAAATGAATTAGAACTATTAAAAATAGAAAATGATAAATTGATAATAAAAAATACCGACTTTTACAAGAAAAATAAGAATTTGAAAAGAAATGTACTACGTTTAAAGAAAAAAATTACTACATTAAGCAAACCAATTATATTACCAACTGATGAACAAATAGATGAAAATTGGGATTATTTAGACAATCTTAATAAATAATTAGTCATTTATTAGATTGTTATGAACATCATACATTGTATTTTCATATATATTTTCATTTATAGTATCGTCATTTATATTTATAATTTTTAATTGTTTCCGTGTTACTGTATATTGTATTAATGCTATTATATAAGTAACTATATTTATACCATTTAGTATTAAACAAAAAATATAATAATACCATATTGAATTATTGTTTATATTACACATATTTGATATGTAAATAATATTGTATGATTTGTATACAAACAATGCTAATGTTGTATTAAATCCAATATATTTATATTTTTTTGTACATGCTAAACATATTATGGAATTAATCATTGTTATAAAAGACAAAAATAACATTTGTCTACAATTTATTATATCTAAACTTTTATTATCAAGATTTGTACATAAATAATATGAAAACATTATTATACCTGGAATACATATTGTTCCATTAAAAATATATAGGCAATTATTTAATAATGTATTTGACATAAATATACTCTTGAATTACTTTTAAATTACTTTAAATTTATATTTGATACAAATTTACTAACATTGTATGCTACAAATGATGCTACACCACCATACATTGATGTACTTGCTCCAGATATGTACCATTTTTCCTTTGTATATTTAGATTTAATGGTTCCTAAAATAAACAATGCTATTATAATTGAAATATAAGTATTAATATATCTATTTTTTACATTCATTTGTGTTATTAGATAATAAATTATAAGTGGTATACATCCAAAAGAAACAAATGATAAAAACATGACGACACCATTTTTAATCGGATTTATATCTCTATTTTGTTTATATTTCATATCTGCTTTTACACTAACATATTCTCCAGTGCCCATAGAGATAGCATCTGATAGTATTGCCGCTATACCAATTATAAAAATATATTTAGAATTTAAATTTGATCCTTCAATGCCAGATATTATATTAAATATAGTAATTATACCATCTATCCCACCCATCATTAACGTTCGTAATAACACCATTATTAATTACAACTATAATAATCTTGGTTTTGATATAAATAATTTTATAGTTAATTTGTAAAACCATATTGAATTCAATATTACAAATGGAAATACTAATATAAAATATTTATAATAAGTGCTAATTAATATAGTATATGTTATATATATCATATTAATTATTCTGAATAACAAAAAGGTTATCCAAAATAATAATAAATATATATGGGATTTCTTTATATACTTCTTATTTCCAAACCAACGCATATTCAAAAAAATAGTACTTGCTTCACTCATCATACCATACGCACAAAATATAGGATCAAGATACATATAATAACTACAATAACCACCAAGTAAGAAAAATACATGATGAATCAACATTTCTAATATGTCATTGTTTGAAACCTTTTTTGTAATATATAACCCAATATCTGTACATATATACACTGCGTTATAAATAATAAAATATTGAAATATACTTGTATCTATTATATGTGTTAAGTATAATGAACTGCCAATTACAGATAATATAGCATTATTAAAACTAGCAATGCGTGATGTAAATTCATAATCTGAAACAAATAAATTTACACCAAAAACTAAAAAACTATTATAAATAAAAAATAATAATAACATTTAAATTTAATTAAAAAATTATCTTTAAATGAGTAAATTTATTTTCTACTACTATATTATAATGGTTAAGAATGCGAGTGGTAAAGATGGATATAGATCATTTACAGTAATTGATGTTGGTAAACATGGGGCATGTAAAACTAAATTTCATGGAGGAAAATATGTATCAAAAACGCCTGTTTCTGCCGCCAAAAAGGCATTTAATGAATTATGTCGTGTTAAAAAAATCAGAGGTGTATGTACTTTAGAAATTACCGTTAAAGAAACAACTACTAATTCAAAGGCTAAAGAATATACATATAAACTTCATAGAAAGAAATTAAAGAATCCAATTATAAGAAAACCTTCTGGTTCTAATTCTGAATACGTAATTGAATATGCTGTTGAAGCAAAATCTAGCCCTAAATCAGCAAAATGTAAAATTAAAAAACAAACACGTGGAAGAATGAAAAAACGAACTGCTAGAAAAACACGTAAAACTGCTAACAATGTCCGTAAAATGACAGGTGGTTGGTGGTAATTATTGAGGTGCTGGAACCGTCAAATGATGACTAACATGCTTATTAATTTCTACAAATGTCATATTTGATGGCTTTTTAATTCCAAAAATTTTAGTTAATTCTTTATTTGGTAAAAATTTACGCCTATCTTCTTGTATTTGTAAATTCTTTTCTTTAATATATCCTGAAATACTTTTCATTACTTCAGCTTTTGTCAATTGTGTTCCATGTCCTATAACCAAAAATTTTTCAAGTTGTGTGCTCAAATTCATCTTAACTTGTGGTCGTTTTACTTTGTTTTTACTACTCTTTTCAGATTGTTTTACAATTTTGTGCAATCCTTTAAGTTCATCTTGAAGTCCTCGTGTGGCTTTAGACATTTCAGTAATTTGGGTTGTCAAGGATTTAAATCCAAGATCAATCGTTTCAAGAACATTTGTATTATCAGTCATTTTATACCTAATCTATAATGAAAAACTTTAAGTAATTTTTATTTTATCATTATTTATTATATCTTTTTCAATTTTTTGTTTAAAATCTAATAGTTTATCATTGTAATATATTAAAACTCCTCTCATAACACTATCACATGTATCTATTATTTTAGTATCAAAAAAAGGTAAATTTATAGTTATAATCAAATTATTTAGATTAAGAAAATCAATTAAATCAATACCCTTTTGTAAATCTCCTAAATATGGGGACATCAAATCATCGTCTTTATTAGTATTAAATGTATTTATTATTTTAAGACGTTCATCTTTTATAAACACGCCACCATTAAAAATTAAAATACAATCTTGTATATCACCATTACTTCGTTTTACTATATATTTTTTTTTTATATCTAAATCAGTAAATTTAAAAGATATTATAGATTCATTAATCATAAATTCTATATTAGTACAATCAAATAACACTTTATTTTTAATATGGTATAATATTATCCCAGCAGGTATATTATATCTATTTTGAATACCATATAAATATTCAGATTTCAATTCAGGATCATCATTATAAATTATATTATCATACATATCAGTTCCCATAAACCGTGATGTGAAACACATTCCAATCAATACTGATTTTATTTGATTTATTATTTTTTGACATGAATCTAATACAAGTGTATTTCTTCGTCCTGAAATTATTTTACTTATATTCGATTCAGCGACTTGTATATTATTATGTTTATCTTTTTCGACAATAATTTCACCTGCTAAATAATTATCTGTAATAATTATTGAAGCTTTCGGCATATTTATAACTAAATATTAATTTATACTTAAATAATTTATGAATTATACTTAAAATAATTATATTCTATTTAAAATAATAATTAAAGTTTTTTTATAAAAATAATATAGATATGAATATATTTTCAGAATTATCACATCAATCTTTTCCAATTAAAGATTATATTGTTGATAAAAAAAGAATTGGTAAAGGAAGTTTCTCTACAATATACAAATGTAAACATATTCATAGTAATAAAATATATGCTTTAAAAGAAATATTAATAGAAAAAAATAAAAATAAAATGAACATAAAACGGGAATTTGAAATTATGAGAAAACTAAATCATCACAATATAGTCAAAATACATGATGTTATTATTGATACACATTTAAGTAATATATATTTTATTATGGATTATTATGAATATGGCGATTTATCTAAGTTTTTAAATAAAAAACCATTAAAAGAAAAATTTACACAAAAATATATGAAGCAATTATCTAATGGATTAGAATATTTATTAGAAAATAATATTTTACATCGAGATCTAAAACCCCAAAATATTTTATTATCTAAAAATTATGATATAAAAATTACTGATTTTGGATTTGCCACATATTATACTAAAAATACGATTATTAATACTTTATGTGGAAGCCCTATGTATATGGCTCCTGAAATAATTACAAAAAATGGATATGATTATAAATCAGATTTATGGTCAGTCGGTATTATTTTATATGAAATGGTGCATGGTTATACACCATTTAATGTTCACAATTTTATTGATTTAGTGTTAGAAATAAAAAAAAAGAATATAGTAATAAACGTCGATATTAGTGATAATTGTAAAGATTTAATTCACAAATTATGTATTACAAATCCACAAAAAAGAATAAACTGGAAATCGTTTTTTAATCATCCATGGTTTTTACAAGATGAACTAAATAATGATGAAAATAAATTAATGGATATTAATTTTAATAGTATTCCAAATTTAAACAATTTTAATACAAATGAAAAACAATTTTGTTCTTTTACACACAAAAGTATTAGTGAAAACGAACAAAGCACCGACCTTGAATTTAATTTTTTAGATGAATTATCTAGTAGCAGTGATGAATATATATCGGCTGATGATTCGATTCAGTCTAATGACTCAAGTCAATATAATGACATCAATCATTCTGAAGACCATAATCATTCTGAAGACCATAATCATTCTGAAGACCATAATCATTCTGAAGACACTAAATCTGATAGTATAAAACAATCTAATAGTATAAATCAGTCGAATGACATTAATAAATTTAATGATATACAATATAATAAAAATAAATCTAAAGCAATAAATATTATCAAAAAAAAACAGATTCATAATACTTTCAACGATTATGAATTTGTTAATAGTAATAAAACAAATGATTTTGTTGTTATTAATTCTAAAGATTTAAATACAGTAAGTTTACCTACACATAAAAGAAAAACATTAAGTGAAAGTTTTAGAGAATATTTATATTCTTCTATAAAACTAATAAAACATTCATATGATTATATGAGTAATAATTCTATTTAAATTGGTGGTTTTAATCCCCAAAAATTATCTGGCATTTTAGGTGGTTTTATATTAAAAGATGGGTAAGCACTATCTCTTAATATTTGTTCCTGAGTTCTAATTGTTAAATCATTATTTGTATAAAATAATGAATCATGTCTATAATTCTTTAATGGTGGTAATGGATGTGTTAATGATTTATATGGTAATTGATTCCCTAACTTTACTACTTGTACNGTAGATTTAATATCAGGATCNCATATTTTAATATATACTTGTGGTGGNACAAAAACACTTCCTAATCCAACATAGTAACTATTTGGATAATATAATTTAAATTCAAATGTNTTNCCATTCGTTATCAAACTTCCTACATTAACCATATCTGAAAAGGCTTGATCTGGCGAATAAAATGGTAATCCTGATCCACTTACAGAATAAATTTTATCTGCTGGATTAGCAGCCCAATATACTATTTTAACATTAGATTTATTTATTTTCAAGTTTCCTTTTACAACTATATTTCCATTTTGATTTGTTTCTATAACAGCATTACAAAAATCGTCATCGAAATGTAATTTTTTCCAATCGTAATTCATATAATATAGTATTATAAAAAAATATATCTTAATTAGTATTAATAAACATATTATAATTATTAGCGGCACAAATATTATTGTCTAATACTGGTTGGTCAACTAATGGATCAAGTAATTTATTCGGTCCATGTGTAACATATTCACGTCCTTGTCCAATACCATTTTTATCTACAATTACACGTTTACAATTATGTTCATCACATACAACACGCGTTTGTTCTGGTAACATAGTACCTACTTCATATGGTTTTTTACAATCGTATAATCCATTTTTATTAAACATATATTCGCTATTTTTATCCATTATTTCTTCAGCATTTCGACTTAAAAACATTCGGTAATTATGCATATTTGCTACTTTATTATTATTTAAAATATGTTTATTAATTTCGTGATTTGGTCTATAATCTGTAAATGTTCGTCCATCAGACATTTTTGCTGCTGAATTAAAAAACTTATTATTAGAGGCTTTATAACAATTCATTATAATAATACAATATAAAAAAATAAAAAATCTATTTAAAATTATTTTTGAAATTATCATTATCTAACATTTTCTTTATACTATCAGAATTATTTATCAAACACAATTTATAATTATAACTATTTTTACTATTACATGATAACATTTTAATACTATTGTTAGTTTCATGTATAGATCTATAATCTGTAAAACATCTTCCATCATTCATTAAATATGGCTCTATTTTTGAAACACTATCCATATATATAATAACTAAATATTTTTATTAAATTATAAATTATAAATTTGTTTTACTTTATTGATCAATTCTGGTTTTCGTTCCTTACTTTTTACACTTATATTATGGTTTCTAGCAATTTCTTGTAATTCCTTTACAGTCAATTTTCCAATATCTTCTAACAATAATTGCGATGATTCCAATTGTTCGACTTTCACACTACTATCAAAATCCAAATGTTCTTCCACATCCACATCCACATCCAAATGTCCTTCCACATCCACATCCAAATGTCCTTCCACATCCAAATGTTCTTCCATATCCAAATGTTCTTCCACATCCACATCCAAATGTCCTTCCACATCCAAATGTTCTTCCACATCCAAATGTTCTTCCACATCCAAATGTCCTTCCACATCCAAATGTTCTTCAACATCCAAATGTTCTTCCACATCCACATCCAAATGTTCTTCCACATCCAAATGTTCTTCCACATCCACATCCACATCCACATCCAAATGTTCTTCCACATCCAAATGTTCTTCATTATGGATTGTATCTAAATGTTCTTCATTATGGATTGTATCTAAATGTTCTTCATTATGGATTGTATCCAAATGTTCTTCATTATGGATTGTATCTAAATGTTCTTCATTATGGATTGTATCTAAATGTTCTTCATTATGGATTGTATTCTTCTCTAAATTTTCAATATTATCTATTTCATTTTTAATATTTTCACTTAAATCTTCACTATAAGCATTATCAAAATTATTACTATCTACATAATTATCATATTGCTCCTTCAAATTATTGTATTCTTCGTTTTTTAAGACACTATCATCTTTAATTGGTTCATTATCTATTTCCTTTATTTTTTGTATATTATCAATTCGTTTATTCATTTCAGAAATATTAGATTTTAATTGTTTATTTAAAGAATAGTATACAAAACATACTGCTAATATTAATATAACTATAACCCCAATCAATATATTCATAATAAATTAATAGTCTATAATAAAAAAATATATTAAACGGATTAAATAGATTTATTATTCGGATATAATCGAATTAATATATCAGCAGGTAAAATTTTTGTATGATATTTGTACAGATTTTTATAACATTTGCTAATTGTAACTTCAGATATTTTACAAATTTGAGATATTTCCTTTTTAGTTATATTTATTTTCAACAAATTACATACTAAAAATATACTTCCAGCAGCAATAGATGGTGGAATACATTTAGATACTAAATTATATTCTTCAGACTTATCACATACATAAATACATATGTTACATATATTTGTACCAATATTAATTTTAGAACAAAATCTTTGTACAAAATCAGATGACTTTGTTGCTGAATTAGACATTAACTTATTTTTACAGACATTCATATGTATAATTTCTTCAAATTTTTTACAACCCTTTGTCATATGACTAATATTTAGTTTAAACATTTCAGCAATTTCTTTAGCACTCCTAGGAGAACCTTGTAATCTACAAGCTTTATATATACATGATGCAATAATTCCATTTCTATTTGATCCTCTATGTATTTTAACATCTGATATTTGTTTGTACAAATTTTTTGCCTCTTCAATAATACATAAAGGTATCCCATTATTTAATGCCCTCACTTGTATACTATCAAATACATTGTATAAACTTCTTTCTTTGTATGGCATAGCATTCCATAGATGATAGTTTCTTATTTTTTTCATCTCATATGTCTCGCCATATCTAAATCCTATAGTAGATCCTAATGATGATTCTGGTAATAATTCATTCGTTGGCAATCCAACACGCGTTGGATCTGAATATTTACTATCATCATTTCCATAATATCTCCATTCGGGATTTGTATCTATAACTTCATAATTTATATTTCCACAATCTTTACATATTATTTTTCCATTATCTTCTATTAATTCACTGTTGCTACAATTATTACACTCATTTAGTACAGATAATTTTGTTGTATTTTCCTTTAAACCATCTAATAAAGTAGATATTTCATCAAACATACCTAATATGATAATTATATGTTTAAATTATTTAATTTTGTTTCAATTTTATTTTTAATTTAAGGTTTTATTATTATAATGATTTTTATAGAAATATTACCGAATTTATGGATTGGTAATTCTGAAACATTAAAACATAAAGATAGATTAAATATTGATTATATTATTAATTGCTCTAAAGATTTACACTTTTTAGGTAATTGTAATAATTACAAGTCTGATATAAAAAATAATCTAGAAAAATACGAAATTATTAAGATGTATGAATATTTAATCGAAACCTCTGATTTTATAAATACAAAATTATTAAGTAATAAATCAGTTTTAGTAGCATGTGATACAGGAAACCAACAATCAGCAACAATCATAGCATCATATATTATAAAATATGCAAAACTGACATTAAATAATGTTATTAAAAGTTTAAGAACTAAACATAAAACTGCATTTTTTCCATCAATTGTTTATAAAAATTCTTTAGAAATGGTTGAAACAAATTTTTTATCTAATTAATAATTAATGATAAATACATTATTGTCTTCATTATTTTCAAATAAATCAAAAAAAAAAAAATCAGTTTCCAAAAATAATTCACGAAAAAATATAACTAAAAATTTAATCAATACGTGTAATCAAATTTTAGTATCTAAAGAATCTGATTGTCAATGCTTTGACACTAAAAAAAATCCATCAAATAATATTAAAAAATGTATTACCAAAAAAAAATCAAAACAATGTAAGAACTATAATGTGTGTAAAGATTTTTATTCAAAATTTATGAGCGGTTCAGAACCATCTTATAATCCAGATAATTGGGGAGACCCATTAATAGAAAAATCACATAATTGTTATGCTTATTTTTTAGATGACAAAATACCAAAAGTGAAAAATAAATGTTTACATATGTGTAAAAATAATGGTTATAATAACAAAAATTGTAAACGTGATAAAAACGCAGTTTCTTCATGTTCAAATCTTAAACCACAACCTGGAAATTATGCACATGAACATAAAATAAATAATTTCAAAAGAAACCGTATTTATAGTTGTGATAAAATGAATGAAAAAATATTAATAGATAGTTACAATCCAAAAATAAAAAAATCAAATATATTCAAAACACCTTTTAATAAAGCATGTCCCAAAAATTTTTATAAAGGTGGATTAACAATCCAGAAAGGAAAAACATATCATTTTTATAGACAAGATAAAAATGGACGATATAGTCATAAGCAAGGCACATTAAGAGTTGAAAATGTAGATGCATCAAAAAAACCGATATATGCACCCCATTTATCAGATTTAAATTATAACAAACAAAATAATAAAGATGGTATATCATATGATGAATGGTGTGGATATTATTGTATTCCTAGAAATTATCACGCTGATACGCATGCGGCAGGAGGAATTAAAAATTAATGAATTAATGAATTAATTAATTAATTTCTCAAAATTATTTTCTGTATATATTTTATAAAATGGGATATAGTTATAAAAGAACAAAACGATCAAGAAAAAATAAATTAAGAAAAAATAAAAGAAATAGTAAAAAATATGGGGGATCATCAAAGAGATATAGTCGGTATATGCGGGGCGGTGGCGTCGGCCTCACCCCAGAATTGCGTGATCAATTGAAGGTATTCGNNAAAGAGGATGGCTCGGTTCTTCCGCAAGAAGCTAAGGATCTCGCTAAATGTGCGGAATTAATTGTGGGTTTAATATATAGCATGCCAGGAAAGGGGGAGAATGATGATGCTTTGAATGAGGTAATAGAATCATTACAGCAGATCAAGAGTGCATGG
>JGI24005J15628_10000479_pt1 | contig 23149 bp, 17 predicted proteins | sample LinPmetageLP40_FD_15628 | JGI IMG/M metagenome (IMG submission 15628)
CACCAATCTCTTTGAGGGGATCACTATCAAGTATTTCCAGCATTAGTTCGACTACTTTCTCGGCTTCAATGAGGTTGGTGTTCTTCTCCCAGATACCATCTACTTTGATGTATTTGATCGCAGGCTCGTGTTTGTTGATGTCCTCTCTATCTGGCAGTAGTTTGAGTTGGTGATTGTAAAAGTGCTGATTTGAGAAGTCTATCAGCTCCAGTGCATTGCTACGATAGTGTCCCAATAACTTCACTTGCATGAGGTAGTTTTCAGCCAACTCTAGCAGTGATTCTACCTCTAAATCAATGCCTTCATCTGTTTCTTCTTCATACCTGGGGCGGTAGAGATCATTGGGTCTCAGCTGTTTGCTGTCTCCAGTGATTACGACTTGTTTACCTCTACACATAGCAGGGAGTCCCTTTTCTGTGAAACACTGAGAGGCCTCATCAAAAATAACGATGTCAAACATCTCCTTCATTGGGAAGATGGTTGAGACGGATTCCGGAGAGGCCATCCAGCATGGGATGAGCTGAAAAAGTTCTTCGCTGTGATTGGCTACTAACTTCCTGATAGGCCAGATGCGCCTCTTTTTATTGACTTGATGCGCCAGGTCCCGGTAAGTGACCATGTTGTTAAGCCTGTTGTATTCTACATGTTCATAAGTGCCCTCTCGCGCTTTTTGAAGTAAAATGTCATTGCTGGCATTCATTTTTTCACGAACTGCCTCTTGAATTTCCTGTTCTACTTGGTGGATTTTTTGAGAACTAACCGTCCGTAACAATGGGAACTTCTTTTCTATGTGTTCTATCCAAGCCAGGCGAATGCTGTTCTGAAACAGTTCGACCACAGCAGTTTCGTCCTCAGCTTCCTTGTGGTCTGTCAGCTTCTGTACAACTGCTGATTCTGTACTGGAAAAGGTGTCCAATAATTGATCGAATTCGCAAATGGCATCAAAATCTTTCTGTAGAGAACGCTTGATCTTAGTGAGATAGTCTGGGTTTTGAAGGATATGCTTGATTTGGTTCTCTGTATAGTATTTAACCCATTTGGTTTTCATTTCGGGTATAGACCTAATCTCTTTGTACACCTCATCTAATATTCGCCTTATTTCAGGATAAGAGATGCTCTGAATACTGAAATGCTCGTGAAAACTCCTCAATGACTTAAATATGAGCTTTGCTTTCAAGGCTTGGCGCTGCGCATGAAACCAGTTTTGAATTTGTCCTTTCTCGAATGTCTCTGGAAGATTCCCCAGCCATTGCTGTTGTTTGATCTTTGTGAGATTGTGTGCAAGATTGAGGCGGTTGTCAATCATTGCTACCATTGTACTAAAACCTTCCTTGTTGCTACGTAAATTATTGGCGACCAGCACCCTTTTGATGAAGTACTTGTCTTTAGAAAACAACTCCCACTTGAGCAATTTTATCAGCCCTTTCCTTGATTGTATGCTCCTTTGCAGCACCTCTTGAAACTTACCTATTTCGTCTGTTCCAAGGCTTAGTTCTGGGCCGATTCCTTTGTAACATTCCATCAATACCCGTTCGGTATTTGACAACCAAAGCATGTCGGTTTCGCTATCTTTGAATTTGGAGATGTGTTGAAAGTGACTGTACACTTCTGGGTCTTTCAGAATCCCCAACATCTCCTTGACGAGTTCTTTTTTGTTGAGCAATTTTTCCAGATCATCTAGCGATAGCTTGGCATTAGTGATCTTTTCCACCTTTTCTTCCAACGTCTGCTGATATTGAGGAATTTCCTCAAGCAGGTCTTGCATCCGTTTGAGGTCGGATAGACTGAAATTTTTGAAACTGTTGCGATTGTAAAAAGGGTGGTCATATTGGCTAAACTTCTGAGCGTATCTGATGTAGTATTTCAATTTTTGGACGAAATCAGATAGTTGATCCAGTCTAAAGGGTCTATATTCTTGTACAAGACTGATATTCGGCTGATCCAGATCAGAAGTGAGATAGAGTTCTTTGATAGAGATGCCACACTCTTTTTCGTCATACAAGGCCTCTTTGAACTCCTCAAGTTCTTCAGTGATTTGATCTATTTTTCTGCTATTCTGTAAGAAGGCACGCTCAACTTGAATGGCATCAAGCGTGCTGTTTTTTAGTTTGTAGTCATGAAGTCGTTCGATTTGCCCTGAAATTTTCTCATAGACAAGTTTGCGGTCGTTTTTGAAATCATGGACAAGTCCCAAAAATTCTCCGAGCCCTTTTTCCGCCAGTCGCTCATAGACTACATCTAGTGCTGCTTTCTTTTGACAGACCATCAATATCTTTTTGCCAGCGGCAATGCTGTCGCAAATAATATTGGAAATAAGTTGGGACTTACCAGTTCCGGGAGGGCCTTGTATGACCAGCGAATTGCCAAGCTTCACCGCTTTGAGCGCATTTTCCTGATAGGCATCCATTTTGAATGGGGTGAAAAAGCGTTCTTCTTTCACTTTGCTGAGGAATGCATAGTGATTGATTCCTGACAACTCGGGCGTGAGGTTGGTGACTTTTTGCTCGAAAAATGCCTCCATTGAATCAAACGCATTGTCCTCAATCAACTGATTGTAATCTGGCACCAGATGAGAGCCTGATTGAGGGAATATACCCAAAATAGCTTCTGGGAATAATTTAAGTTCTCCAGTGCTTTGCTCTTCTTCAAAATCTTTCTTTTTATAACTGCTAAATGCGCGTAGCAGGTCTCCGAAATTTTCCTGATTGAAATTGACATTAATATTGCTTTCTTTCAACTCCTGATATAAAGAAGTTCTGAATACAGTGCTGTCCGTATCAAATTCTTCAATGACTTTTTCTAGTAGATCATCGCTGATGGATACATTATTAAAATGCCCATAAGCCAATAAGAAGGTTTTGTTGAAAGTGATATTCACATCCTTTCTGGTGGCGATAAGCCATTGCCCATTGTCCAGCGTTAGTTCAACAGGGAAGAATAGTAGCGGACATCGGACTGGTGTATCATCATTGAACTTGCCACTCACAAAAGGCCATCCTACATAAAGATCTTTCGCTCCGCGTTCTTCATATATAAACCGCTCCGTGCGCTGAAGTCGTCTCAGTTGTTTGCTCGCAATATTCACATCTTCGTCCCTTGGATCTGATTCGTCACAGAGCTTGATTTTGGATTTGTTGGCAATCAGTGCTTCTATGATCGAAAACGAAGTATTACCGCTTAAATGATTGAAATCATTGATATCTATGAACTGACCGCTCAGTAGTTTGAGTAGAAGAAGCGAGCGATTGTTACCAGTGAGGTTGGTGAGTCGCTTGAGATATGACTTGAGGGTCTTTTGCATCGGATGGTAATGATAAACATATTTTACTGAAAATGCTGAAAGCTGTTTTGGAAAATGGATACTAATCTTTCATCTTCAAATAGGGAGCGATATTCTGAAAAATACTATCAGACATCAAATGGAGGTTTTTCAATTCTTCGAGTTCCTTATAATTACCATGTTGTCTTCTATAGCTGACGATAGCTTTAGCTATGCGATAATCGATATAAGGGTGCTTTGAGAGTGTCCTGATCGTGTCTGTATTTATATTTATTTGATAGGGAACGAACGCACCTTCGATATGCGCATACCTGAGTAGTGAGTCAATGGCCACAGTACGTAGTCCGTAAACTCCCTCAAGTTGATCTGTGCTAATAAAGCCGCCTAGTTGATCTCGCAAGTCAATGATTCTACTAGAGAGTTTGTCACCAATTCCATACACCTGTTTTAAAATAGTGGTATCAGCAGAATTGAGATCGAAAGCTGAGATGGACGGTTTTTTATACGTTTCGACTTTTGGTCTAACTGCTGTCCTGGTTTTGTTCAGGGTAGGCAAATGTATATATGGTGCAAGCGAACTGTACAACTCATCTCTCATGCCATATATTTTCAATAAATCTTCTTTCTTTCTGAATTCTCCTCCCTTCTCCCTGTATTTGATGATTCTCTGTGCAATGCTATTGGGAATTCCATTCGATTCAAGCAATGCTAAAGGAGCAGAATTGGGATCGAATCTTTCTAAGCTGAATTTGCGGTCTGTGGATGAAATCGAATCTTGTAAATTATCATGCTGTATTTGTGCGAGCATACTGTCTAGAATCGCTTGATCTGTTGTATGGCTGGTATATCGTTCTGTGAAATGGTGATTAATAAAAGGAGGTAGAATAATGACTAAAAACAATATTGGGGCNAGGATCAATAACGCATTGGCCTCTCCCTTAGATATGCCGACTGTCTTGATAATCCAATATCTTATTGTTTTGATCATAAAGACCAATAAGATAATAACTACAGGGGTAAATATGTAATAATATTGAAATATTTTAAAGTGTGAGGTGAAAAAAAGTGTGCTTTATGTTATAATACTTTTTACTATTTTTATCACTACTGACCGACTAAGTTTTCAAGTCAAATAGGATGATCAACTGACCATCCTATTTTTTTCATACTTTGGGAGTTGCTAAACCATCTGAAGTATGAGCAGTCAAGATACCAAAAAGAATTTAGTCGGTCAGCCGATTTTCAAACAACTGGTGAATTTCATTCCCAAAGGCAAGTTTGGACTTCTGGTCAACAAGCACCAATCAGCTCGTTACTACAAAACGTTCACAAGCTGGAATCAATTAGTAACCATGCTTTTTGGTGTTTTTAGCCGTTGTGACTCGATGAGGGATATTTGTGATGGCATGATGGGACTAAAAGGAAAACTCAACCATTTGGGGCTTGGTGCCTCTCCTGCCAAAAGTACAGCATCAGATGGGTTAAGGGGCAGGGACAATGCTTTTTTCAAAGACGTCTCCTTTATGCTATTGGAACATTTTGGTTCGCTTTTGTCGGTCAGCCGGATTGACAATGTATCGTTCTCGAAGTAGTTCATCTTTGATTCAAGCACAATCAGGTTGTTTTCCGATATTATGAAAGGGGTTGGTCGCAACCCAAAAAACGATGGAAAGAAGAAGGGAGGGCTCAAAGTACACATGATGATCGATGCCCATTCGGATACCCCTTCCTTTGTCAAGATCAGCGAGGCCAAAAGCCACGACAAAAATTTTCTGCAATACCTGAACCTTGTAGCACACAGTATGATTGCCTTTGACAGGGCGTATAACCATTACCTTCAATTTGCCCAATGGAGTACACAACAAATAAATTTCGTGTGCCGATTGAAGAAAAATGCACTCTATGAAGTAGTGGAAGAGCTTTTCTGTCAACAGTTAAAGGACGGGGAGCCAGGGGTATTGACCGAACAACACATCCATGTGAAGTACAAAGAAGGGGAAAGGAAAAAAACCTGTGCTTGCGCAAAGTGGTCTATCGTGACCCAAAGGGTCGTATGTACAATTTCATCACCAATAATTTTGAAATAAGCCGTGAAGAAGTGGCCTTTTTGTACAAGTTGCGCTGGAACATCGAGCTATTGTTCAAAAAGCTCAAACAAAACTTTTCAGCTCCATTATTTTTATTCAGAGACCGAGAACGGGATAAAAACCCAAATATGGTGTACGTTGATCGCGCAGTTGCTCTTGCAGGTATTGAGAGTGAAATCAACAAGCAAAAAAGCCTTTTCTACCATAGCTGCATTGGTAAGGATACACCTGATCAGCAATTTGGATGTGTTCTGGATGGTGGAGAATAGCAGAAGAACATACGTCAAGCGAAGGACAAGAAACAAATCACCTGCCATTCAAATGGCATTGTACTAGAGTATAAAGGGGGAGGTAGGGTTTGTTATCGTATTCGTAACTAATTGATAAACAGCATATAACCTAATAAAAAAGAGTGGCTTTCTAGTTTACCCGTTTAGTAGTGTATTTTTATAATTAAAAACCCACAATGTTTGATGATGTCTAAAATTCATATTCTTCTCATTTTACTTTTCACGGCAGCGATGATGCCTTCTCATGCACAAAATAAAATAATTTTGGAGCTAAAGAGGCCAGCAACAGTAGGCGCGTCTATTCCTGTAAAATTCAAGCGATACAAAAAGGATAAACTAAAGAAGTTTAATGATAAGCACTTAGTAGTGAAATTAAGTGCAGGCAGATATGAGAACAAGAGAATTATATTGCCGCATAACGTGGATAATATCCAAAATCATGGAATCAAAGTGTCATTTAATTTGGCTAAGCAACCTAATATCTGGTATGACACGATACTTTATGTAGACTATTCAGGAGATATATTTGCTAATTTCTCAGGTAAGGACGGTCATAATGGAGACAACAAAGACCAGAAGTTGGGGCTGTTTTTGATAGGAAGAGATGGCGGTAGCGGCAATGATGGAGATGATGGAGGAGAAGGGAAAGATGGGGAAGATATAGATGTTTTTTTAGATGTTTACTATGATTCATTACTTGAAATTGATCTGTTACGAGCGAAAATAGTTTCCAAATCGTCTTCTCTAAAAGGCACATATCTTGTCAATACAAAGACTGGTAAGTTGTCAATAAGCGCTAACGGAGGAACTGGAGGTGATGGAGGAAGAGGGGGAGGAGGAGGTGATGGCAAACGTGCAAAAGCTCCTACTGAAAAGAAATCTGCAAAATCTCCAGGATGTGGAGGTGATGGTGGAAACGGTGGAAACGGAGGAAATGGCGGGAAAGGTGGCTCTATTGTGGTTATTGTAAAGGATTCCGCGAAACCATATATGCATTTAATCTCAATGGCCAATGAAGGTGGAAAGAATGGGCAAGGAGGACATTGTGGCGCTGGTGGAGATGGTGGAAGTGGTGGGTACGGTTACTCTGATGAAGAAGATGGGAAAGACGGAGACAATGGTAGAGATGGGACGGGAGGTAATACAGGCATCGAGTCTAAAATTGTATCATTAGATCATTAGATCATTAGATCATTAGACCATTAGACCATTAGATCATTAGACCATTAGACCATTAGATCATTAGATCATTAGATCATTAGATCATTAGACCATTAGACCATTAGACCATTAGACCATTAGACCATTAGACCATTAGACCATTAGACCATTAGACCATTAGACCATTAGATCATTAGACCATTAGACCATTAGACCATTAGATCATTAGACCATTAGATCATTAGACCATTAGATCATTAGACCATTAGACCATTAGACCATTAGATCATTAGATCATTCATTTCGTGTAAGTAATACGATAAACCTTCCCAGCATAATCATCTGAAACGAGCATAGATCCATCATCCAGCACGAGTACATCTACTGGACGTCCGGTTACTTTTTGTGTGGCGTCATCCATCCAACCTTCTACAAAGACTTCTGAAGAAATAGCCTTATTGTCTTTTATCTTTACACGCATCAGTTTGTATCCTACTTTTTTGGAGCGATTCCAAGAGCCGTGCTGGGCCACAATCAAATCTCCTTGGTATTCACTTGGGAACATCGATCCGGTGTAGAATTTGAGACCTAATGGAGCTGTGTGTGCTTTGAATTTCCAAGCAGGTTTAACGAAGTCAGAACAAGAATACTTGCCACCAAATTCTGGATCAGCAAATTCACCACCATGACAATATGGATAGCCAAAATGTTGTCCTTTCTTAGTCAAGGTGTTCAGTTCACAAGGAGGGAAGTTGTCTCCCATCATATCACGGCCATTGTCTGTGAACCACATTTCTTTGGTCTGTGGATGCCATGTAAATCCTACAGTATTGCGCACACCTCTGGCTATTGTTTCAAATCCTGAACCATCGGCATTCATTCTTGATATGGATGCATAGATTGGTTGTTCACTTTCGCAAATGTTGCAAGGTGCACCAACTGGAATATACAATTTTCCATCTGGACCAAATGCGATGTATTTCCATCCATGATGTCGATCTGTCGGTAGTTTATCATAAACCACACTAGCTTTTGGTGGGTTATCTAAATTGGACTCAATATTCGAATACTTCAAAATGCGACTTACTTCAGCAACGTACAGGTCACCATTTTTAAAAGCGACTCCATTAGGTGTTTTGAGACCGCTGGCTATGATGAATTTCTTGTCTGCAATACCATTCTTGTCGGTATCTTGAAGTGCATATACTTTGTCTTCCTTTCTTGTGCTTACGAAGATTGTCCCTGAGGGACTTTTTGCCAATGAACGGGCATTCTCTACTTCAGCAAATACTGAAATGGAGAAGCCATTGGGCAATTTTAAATCACTCAGACTTTGACCAAAACTATTTGTAGCTATTAGAACGCAAAAAAGCGCATATACGAACCTTGATTCGTATATGCGCTTTGCTAATTTGAATAAATAAATCATTTCTGACCGTATTTCTCTTTATATCTCTCGTGCAGGACTTCCTGCATCCCATTGATTTTCACCTGTCTGCCATCGATGAATGCATGAGTGACCTGATTGGTACGCATATCTAGTGCATCACCTTCACTTACGAATAGCGTAGCTCTATGACCATCCTTCAATACACCTAAATCCGTGAGTCCTAATATCTCCGCAGTATTAGAAGTGATTAGCTTCAAAGCCTCTTCTTTGTCCATTCCATAAGCTGCGGCAGTACCTGCTAAGAAAGGTAAATTGCGCTCACTCATAGTAGAGCCTCCATAAGCAATGCAAAACTTAATGCCAGCTTTGTGCAATATTGCGGGTGTCTCATAGGGTAGATCCACAGCTTCCTCTTCTCTTCTGGGCATGTTGTGTACGCCACCTAAGATAACTGAGATATTATTGTCTTTGATGAATTCTGCAATCATAGCAGCTTCTCGACCTCCAGATATGACAATGTTCTTCACGCCACTTTTCTTAACCATCTGAACACTTTCTACCATTGATTTAGCAGCATTTTCATGGATGAAAAGCTGCTTACTCCCATCAAAAATTCCTTTCATGGCTTCAAGTTTGATGTTCTTTACACCACCGTTATTTTCACTGTATGCTTTAGTGTCGCTAAACAACTTCTCAATTTCAGCAACTGATTTGTCATAATTTTTATTCTCACGGTACTCCGTTTCACCTCTCCACCAACGCGGTCTAAACTTTCTCGGAGGCCAACTCAAATGAATGCCATCATCTGCTTTGACAATAGCATCTTCCCAATTCCAGGCATCTAACTGAACAATGGAGGAAGTGCCGGCTATTGGTCCACCACTAGGCACCACTTGGGCTGTCAATATTCCATTATGCCTGAAAGTAGGAATGAGCTCTGAATCAGTATTGTAAGCGATGATAGATCTTACATTCGGATTTAGTGACCCTACTTCATCTGCATCTCTTGTAGCATTGACAGACTCTACTTCGACAAGACCAAGAGAAGAGTTAGGTAGTATGAATCCAGGATATACATGTTTGCCAGAGATATCCACTGTTTCATATTTACTAATGTCTATTCTCGCCACGGTAGCATCTGCCACCATAGTGATTTTGCCATTCTCAAAGGCAATCGCTGAGTTTTTGATCACCTCTCCATTCCCTAAATGCGCTACACCATTCATCAATAGAATAGGTTTTGACTGATCTGGCGCAGGTTGATTCGATTGTGCGAAGGTATTGCCTACAATTAGAACGAATACCCAGGCAATTATATGTCTAGTTCTCATATTGATATTGTTATTAATTCTGATTCAATGATAGGTGCTCGACAAGGTCATCACAATGAAAATTGTGCCGCCCTTTTTTCGTTGGCTTTTGCGTGTCTTTTCCTCCGTTTTTGGCGTCTTTCATTTTGCCGATGAGTCTAGCGCGCTCAGCAAGGACTTTTTGTCTCATCTCTTTGTCCTTTTCTATATCGTAGTAAACTCTCCCATCTATGATTGTCTTTTCTGCTTTGGCATAAATGGACAATGGATGGTCTGACCACAGTACGACATCGCCATCTTTGCCAACTTTTACACTTCCCATTTGGTCATCCAAATGCAACAATTTGGCTGGGTTTAAAGTCACCATTTTCAGGGCATCTTCTTCACTCATGCCTCCGTATTTTACAGACTTGGCAGCTTCCTGATTGAGCCTTCTGCCCATTTCAGCATTGTCAGAATTGATGGCTACGGTGACACCTTCGTTGTGCATGAGGGTGGCATTGTATGGAATGGCATAGCGCACCTCCCACTTGTATGCCCACCAATCTGAGAAAGTAGAAGCACCCGCACCATGCGCTTTCATTTTGTCTGCTACTTTATACCCTTCAAGGATATGTGTGAATGTATTGATTTTGAAACCAAACTGATCAGCTACTTTCATCAACATGTTGATTTCTGACTGTACGTACGAGTGACAGCTAATGAATCGCTCACCTCGTATAATTTCTAACATCGTATCATGTACAATATCTTTGCGAGGCTTCGTGGCTTTTGCCTTGGATTTCGAAGGAAGTGCGTTGTAGGCTTTCCATTCTTTTTCATAAGCCAATGCATTGGTAAATGCATCTACATATACTTGTTCAACTCCCATTCTTGTCAGTGGATATCGCACAGAATTACTGCTTCTGGATCGTTTTACATTTTCCCCCAAGGCAAACTTGATAAAAGGATCTGCTCCATTGATCAACATTTGATCTGGTGATGAGCCCCACCTCAACTTTACGATCGCTGACTGCCCCCCGACTGGGTTAGCAGACCCGTGTAAAAGTTGTGCGGCAGTCACTCCACCAGAGAGTTGACGGTAGATATTGATGTCTTCGGAATCCACAACATCTTCCATGCGTACCAAACTACTGTTGGTCGCTACATCATTTACACTTCTCAAGGCTATATGAGAATGTTCATCAATGATCCCAGATGTTAGATGTTTCCCAGTCCCATCTATCGTCTTAACTCCATTTGCAGTGAGTCCTTTGCCAATTTTGGTGATTTTACCATTTTGAATAAGCACATCAGTATCTTTCAAAATGCCATCACTTTCATTGGTCCAGACTGTTGTATTGGTGATGAGGATTGTTTCTTGACTTGGTAAATTACCGTTTCCATAAGCTACAAATGGATAAATAACGTTGCCCAATTTATCTTCTTGTGATTCACCCTTGTCTTCGGGTTTATCTTTTTCAGCGTCCGTTTTCTCATCTTCTTTTTTGTCAAGTTCACCAGTATAAGTCATCGACCAGGCGTTCCATGATCCATCGATCAATTGTCCCTGACCTTTCCAGCCATCTATGGTCTTCCACCCAGTTAATCGTACATCACTTTTTGCATCCTGTGGCGTGTAACTGAGGCTGATTAATTCATCTACTAGCTTATGGGTCATTTTGATCTTCGTTGAATCGTTCACTACAATATTGAATTTGTAGCTACCGGCATCTCCAGACACTTCAACATCATAATTGATGTCACTTATCTTAAAGAGGTATTTCCCCACTTTGGCACTGATATCTTCTTTGTTCACTATGAACTGCTCACCCTGAACCCAGTTCTCATATATCTTGGTATCTTCATCAAAAAGACCTCCTGAGGTGATGATGAAATTGGCTATTTTATTCTTGTGAAGGGAGCCTAATTTATCGTCTATCTTAAGCAATCGTGCTGGAACCATGGTCAGTGCTTCCAATGCCTTGGCTTCAGATAAGTTGTTTGAGACAGCTGTCCTTATATTTTTAAGAAAGTCATCTTTCTTCTTGAGATCAGCTGAGGTAAATGCGAACTGAATATTGTTCGATGCCAGTACACCTGGATTGGTAGGTGCTAGCTCCCAATGCTTCATGTCGGTAAGCGATATGTTATAGGCATCTATGGGATCGGCAACATCATAAGCTTTTGGAAAATTGACAGGTATAATCAATGGTGCCCTGGTGGATTTTATTTCCGTAATTCTTTGATACTCATCACCTCCACCTTTGATAATATATTGTACACCAAACTCATCGCCAATAGCATCAACCTGGAGTAAAGACAACTTATCGTTGGCTTCAAATATCTGGGGCAATGATTGCTGGCTGATCCAACTGTCCAGCGATAAGTCTGTGAACTCTTGTGATGACTTGTACCAAGAAGCATCCATATAAGTTTGTCTCAATAGTGCGATAGAACCCATAAGTGAAACAGGGAAATTCTGCTTCGAAGAGCCTTTATCAAATGAATAATAGGCAGCGGTTCTTTCATTTATAATTACTTGATTGTCAGAAGTACTGCCGAGCGTTGCCAAAACAGAGGTACCTCTTGCTATTCCATCTTTACGAAATGATGAAGTCGTTCCAAACCCAATACCTCTTAATTCCTTAGCAGCATCGTTGTTTATGCTGAAAGTCGAAGCGGCATTGTGATTCGATTTGATCGCATCATTGGCATTATATGCTCCTTTGGTTACTGGTGCTATTTTTTCAGCTGCTCCCCAGTCAAAACCTTGAGCTTTTTCGAGTTTAGGTAATCCATAGCTGCTATACATTTCAATAAATGATGGGTAGAGGTGTTTTCCTTTCGCATCTATTGTTGTATATCCTTTAGGAGTACTTATGCTGGAGCCTACTTGCTGAATGATGCCCTCTTTAATTAGAAGTGTGGCATTCTCGATAGTTGTTTGGTGATCTATATGTATGGTGGCATTTGTAAATGCATAAGCATTTGTTCGGTTGTCTTTCACATCATTGATGGGAAAATTGTCCTGACCTAGTACAATTAGACTCCAAGCAAATAATGATGCAAAGAGTAATATTTTACGCATAGTAATGGGGTTAAGTTCTGATAAGCGTTAGAATCTATGAATATAACTATCTTTTGAATTGTTGACAGCTTAATTTACCTAAAAGGAGAAACAAAAGGATATTCGGCTCGGAATACTAGAATTGGATGCTTGCCAGGTCAATGATACACGAAGTACACTTCTTCATGAGAAGTGCGGGATCATGGTACTACTTTGGAAGATTATTTATTACTGATGTCCGTTTAAAGTTTAAGGTTCAATTCAAAGTGATCTATAGAGCGTATTCGAGCCTTTATTCATACTTCCTACGGAAAATAAAGGACAAACCCTAAAAGAGGGGTGCTTTTTCAAGTCACCGAAAAGGCATCAATTCTGATCAATAAGGACGTGTTTTACGCAGATCGAGAATTTAGTCGAATGTCAGTAATTATTTATGAGAACCAATATGACTCAATGGTAATTAGGAAACTGCTCTATAAGTAGTAGGTTGAAACTCAAAATGCATTTGGTATCCTGAGTGCATAACATCAGACTCTTTAAGTTTGATACTCAATACTGCTTTGGAGTTAGGATTGAGAGAGAGATTGATGGACCCAACCAGTCTCAGCATCGCATCAATAAGAAAGTCGTCTGCTCTTTCTTCTTTGTAATAAAGAAAATTCACGCCATAATACCCCAAGGCACTTATACGTAAATCTTGCCAGTTTGCTCCTTCCTTGTAGAAAGTCCCTGATTTGCTCTGAGATTGTGCAACGAATGTTTTCATAGTAGGTGGTGTTTAGTATTATCAATACGCTAAACTACTAAATACTAATAAATTTAGCAAAAACTAATTAATTTATTTTCGAATTGCTGAATACGCATTCTTTAATGTTTGATTGGGACTTATACAAAAGCTTTATAGTGGGATATGGGAATAGATAAATCAACAGTTAAATTGTTATAGGTAGTGTTATAAGATTTTATACTCTTGCGTTTTTAGATTCCTGCTTGCCTTCGCTAAGCTATGGCGAAGCAAGGCCTTCGCAATAAGGACGGATTCTTTTAGTTTAGAACGTCATTCTCACTTGTCCGACCTTTGGCGGGCGTATGCGGGAATCTAAACAACTGGTATATTGGTGATTACAAATAACCCTAAAGAGTTGCTGGACGAAAAACTCCCACTCTGGCGCAAGTTTGTGACTTGTGCCTCACAATATCTCCAACCTATAAATCAATTACCACTTCTTCAATAACCGATAACTGCCTGCTCCAAATCCTGAGTCAAAGACGCCTAATCTTCATAACATAATCACAAGTCACGCTGCACTAGGATGGTGCGAGGTAGTCATTCACATATGCACTTGGGGTGCAATTAGATTATTTGCTTTTGAGTACTTCAGGAGATTGTTTAGCACCTACAATATCCATGACTTGAATTACACCTTTATCTTCTTTGTACAAGACTTTATAATCCCGTACTACTATTCTATGATACTTTGGGTTAATATCATCTACCTGATATTGTTTTGAAAAATGAATAGTTTTTGGACTTTGAAGTAAATCTGTTTTTACATTCTTCGCTCCTTGTAATGATTTTTCTTTGTAATAATCGTAGATATCTTTTAAAGCTTTCTTTGCCTGCTTTGTCCAGATGATTTTAAGTTTACTCATTACCAATTTTCAGACTCTTTTTCCAAGTCTTCTTGTGTGGTATATTCACCAGAAAGTAGTTGTTTTTCTGCAGTCTGTAAACGAAGATTATAGGATTCTTTTGTCAAAGGGTCTCCTCCAGTTGTATAACCAACTATCATTTCTTGATCTAGAAGAGTATTGATTTTTTCCAAAAGAGATGTTTTTGATACAGCCATTATTTTTTGCATCACATCTAATTTCGCAGTCTGTATGTCCATATAACTTAGATTTATCTTTACGTAAAAATAACGATTTTCAACAACATTTTGTTTAGTTGACCTGCCACTTTTATTTGGGTGACAGTATTGTGATTATAGTTTATTTTGATTGGACGAGACTATTTGTAATCATTATAAATAATTGAAAGTATGACCTAGGTCATGTATCTTTATTTGAGTTGTAGTAATTTTGGGGTAAGTGAAGTAAAATATGTTTAGGAACTACAAAGCAATAGGCATTTCATATAAGTCTTGTCCGATCGAAATTCGGGAGATTCTATCCTTTGATGAAGGGCAGGCTAAGCAGTTGATCACACTGATCAAGGACATGACCAATGCGACTGAATTGTTGGTATTGTCCACCTGCAATCGTACGGAGCTGTACTATGACTGTAAACAGGATATTTCTATTGATTTGATCAAATGTCTGGGAGTTGCCAAAGGATTGCTAAACATTGCTGACTATCAAAACTATTTCACCTTTTGGAACAGTGATCAGGAAGCTATCAGACATTTGTTTGATGTATCAATGGGATTAGAAGCACAAGTAGTTGGAGATATTCAGATTTCTAATCAAGTAAAGAAGGCTTATCAGTGGAGTGCGGATGAAGGTGTAGCTGGACCATTTCTTCACCGCCTGATGCATACTATTTTCTTCACCAACAAGAGGGTGATTCAGGAAACTGCCTTTAGAGACGGTGCTGCATCTGTATCCTATGCTGCTACTGAGCTTGTGGGAGAGTTAGCAGGAAATTTCACCGAACCAAAAATATTGGTATTAGGTCTTGGTGAAATAGGGAGTGACGTTTGCAAGAATCTTAAAGAGTCTTCTTTTACAAATATTAAAATTACCAATAGAACGTTGGTTAGAGCTGAGGAACTGGCAGAAGAATGTGGATTCGAAGTGATTCCATTTGATCAGGCAGCTGAAGCAATAAAGGATGCAGACATTATTCTTTCATCTATCGGAAGAAGTACTCCGTTTATTACCCGTGACTTTGTAGCGTCTATGAATGTCACGTATAAGATATTTATCGATTTGGCAGTACCAAGGAGCGTAGAAGCACTTGTGGATGAGGTGCCTGGTGCCTTGGTTTACAATGTTGATAATATTCAAAACAAAGCCAGCAAGGCACTGCAGAAGCGCATTGATGCCATTCCAGAAGTAGAGCAAATCATCACCGAAGCGATTGAGGAATTCAACGATTGGTCAAAAGAAATGATTGTTTCCCCGACAATCAACAAACTCAAAAATGCGTTGGAGGAAATTCGAAAAGAAGAACTCGCAAGGTATTTGAAAAAAGCCAATGACCAAGAGGCTAGGATGCTCCAGGACGCCTCCAAGAGTATGATGCAAAAGATCATGAAGTTACCAGTACTTCAATTGAAAGCGGCATGCAAACGAGGTGAGGCTGACACATTGATCGATGTGCTCAATGACCTTTTCAACCTTGATCAGCAACCTATAGAGAAAAAGTAATTTCTCATTATCTTATTTACCACCTGTTTTGTATTTAATTTTTGTCCTCACGACTCTTTAGACTATTTTTGGAGGTATAAATATGTTATAGCCAATGATAACAAAACGCACAAAATTGGTTTCAATTGAAACTTACACCTTTGCGAAAGGTTAAAATAATAAAATGAGTAGAATAAGAATAAAAAATTTCGGACCAATACAAGACGGTTGTCTTGATAATGATGGCTGGATAGAAATATCTAAAACAACAATCTTTATTGGTAATCAAGGAAGTGGAAAAAGCACAGTTGCAAAATTAATTTCCACATTTACTTGGATAGAAAAAGCTCTTGTTAGAGGTGATTATGATAAGAAATGGTTTGAGCGAAAAAATAGACTTAAAAATCAATTTCTAAATTATCACCGTCTTGAAAATTATCCAACTCAAAGTAATGGTTTATGGGGGAATACTGAAATTGAGTATAAAGGAGGTGCATATCACATAAAATATGAGAAAGATACTTTATGTATAAATGAAGTATCAAAAAATAATTACTCTCTTCCGCAGATCATGTACGTTCCTGCCGAAAGGAACTTTATTGCTTATGTAAAAAGTCCAAAAGAATTAAAACTTTCATCTGATTCGTTAAAAGAATTTCTTACTGAATTTGATAATTCAAAAAGAGAAATGAAAGGACTTATGCAATTACCAATAAATAATGTAAATATAGAATATGATAAGTTGAATGATATTCTAAATATTAAAGGAGAAAAGTATAAAGTCAAATTAACAGATGCCTCAAGTGGATTCCAATCTCTTGTCCCATTATACCTTGTTTCTGACTACTTATCAAAGTCTGTACAAAAGCAAAGTGAGAATCGAGAGAAGATGAGTACAGAAGAAGAAACTCGTTTTAAAAAAGGCGTAAAAGATATTTGGTCGAACGATAGTTTAACTAATGAGCAAAAAAGGTTAGCAATTTCAGTTCTTTCTTCAAAATTCAACAAAACATCATTTATAAACATTGTGGAAGAACCAGAACAAAACTTATTCCCTACATCACAATGGCAATTACTTAAAAGTTTACTTGAGTTGAATAACATTAATTCAAATAATAAATTAATAATGACAACGCACAGTCCATACATAATTAATTATCTAAGCATTGCTATTCAAGCAGATTATGTAAAGAAGAAAATCAAATCAAACAACGTTTTAATGGAAAAATTAAATGCAATTGTCCCTATAGAATCTACAGCTAATTCAAATAGTGTTTCCGTTTACCAATTAAATGAAAAAACAGGTGTTATAAAAAAACTAAATAGCTATGATGGAATTCCTTCAGACAAAAACTTTCTTAATGAATCATTGGCAGAAAGTAATAATTTGTTTGATTCATTATTAGAGATTGAACAAGAATTATGAGTGTAGATTTTTTTAATACACTGTGCAAAGAACCTGTTCTAACTAATGAGAAATTTGGTATTTGTGATGACCAAGACGGCACAAAAGCGTATTCAAATGTTGGTGATTTTACTGATTGGATTGCAACAGTAATTAATCAAACTCAAATAGAAGTTTCTTTTACTGCCATAGATAATTGCATAATAGTCTTAAAAGAAGGAACTCAAAACAAAGAAAGCTCTTGTGACGGAATGCTTACTTTTAACAATAATGTATATCTTGTTGAATTGAAAAACCAAAGAACTGGAGGATGGTTACCTGATGCTATAGGTCAATTGGAGAATTCAATTAAACTTTTAAAAGCCAATAACAATCTTGAAGAAATTCGATATAAAAAAGCTTATGCCTGCAATAGAAAACATCCCAATTTTCAGGTAATGGAAGTTGAAAGAAAAAGAAAATTTTATAATGAAACTGGATTTAGATTAGATGTACAAACAGAAATAGTAATAAAATAAAAACAACAGCTGGCTGTAGCAAAGTATGTAGTTAATGACGGTTATATGCTAAATTTCAAGTGTTTAGTATTTGAAAAACGCAGTATTAAACTAAAAACTAAGTGCTTCGTTTGCCCAGCACTAACCATACACAAAGCCATTGATGAGAGCTTTTACTTTATTTTTTCTAATTCTCCTTATTTTTTGCACCCAAGTCCAGGCAGGAGATACGACTTACAATGTTGTCACGGTCAACGGTAAGAAAGGCTTGAAGGATGAACAAGGAAATTTCGTTATTTCACCCAAATACGATGACATAGGTTGGTCTGATGGTTCGAAAACACCTTCTGACGGTGTTATTGGCTATCAAAAATCAGGAGTGTGGGGGCTGATCAGCTTGAATAATCAAGAAATAACTGCAGCGAAGTATAGCCACTTACTCCCTTACAGAAATGAAGCGATCATCGCTTCGATCAAAGGAAAATTTAGCCAGCGCCCATTTTATGGGATGATCAATACCAAAGGAAAATCGATTTTTGAGTTCAAATATTATGCACTAAAACCTGCGAATGGCTATTTGATTGCACTCTCAAAAATTGATCACCAACTCGTATATGGACTGATAGATGCTTCAGAACAAACGATTCTTGATTTCAAGTATAAAATCATTGAATGGGTCTCCGATCATTTGGTGAAAGCTGAACAGACTTATAACAAGATACATTTATTCAATACCGATACCGGCCAACGCTTGGGGGAGGAGTTCACGTCAATCAGCAAGTATGATGAACAGTATTCCTTGTTACAAGCTGGGTACTTGGTCGGGTTGTTGGATCATAATGGTCGCATAGCTGTTTCTCCAAAATATGAAATCATAAAGAAAGAAAACGGAGGTCATTGGGTGGGTAAAGAACTCACCAAATGGGATGTGTTGGATGATTCCAATGCGATCATTAATGAAATTAATTGTAGAGAATTGACTTTTGTAAAAGGAATGCTTAAAACGAGTACTTCTGAGGGGGAGCGGTTTCTCAATCGTCAGTTCATCAATGTAACTGACGAAATATTTGATGAAGTGATAGATGTCACAGGAAGCAAAGTATTGTTTAGAAATGATCACGAATATGGAGTTTACGACTTAAATACTGAGACCTATCTTAAAAACACCAAGTTTGACACTGCCTATGTCTCTGGAGAATTTATCTATGGAGCAAAAACACTTCACAACAAACTGAAATGGGCATTGTATGATACTTTTGGTGTGAAACGCACACATTTTGACTACGATGTGATCAAAAGTCAAGAGGATCGATTGTTCGCAGTGAAGAGGAGAGGACATTGGGGGTTTATGGATAGAGTTGGGAAAGAAGTGATTCATTGTGTGTATGATCAAGTTGGAGAATTTGTGGATGGATTGGTCGTGGTGAAGTATCATGGGCAGTATGGAGTGATTGATAAAAACAATGACTGGGTCGTACTTCCTCAAGCAAATGAGATTGAACTCATCAATAACCGACTATACCTAAGCAAGGAAGAGCAAACTACCAAACTGATGAGTGTGGCGGGCGAACTTATTTATTTTACGGACAATGAGATAGTATTGGATAACAATGTCCTAAGAGAAAAATTATCGAATGGACGGCAGCAGATGATTTCTTTGGAAGGTGTTTATGTGGGTGACCACAGCGCTAAAATCACCACCTATGAGCATATGAAATATTTGGCTGATGAATTGATGGCGGTGAAGATCAATGGGAAATACGGTTTTGTGGATAAAAACCATCAATTGCGTATCACCAATAGATATGAGGACGTTGGGCATTATTCTACTCATGGCATTCCTGTCATGTTATTAGGGAAATGGGGCATGATCAACGAGCAAGAAGCGATTGTTGTACAGCCTATTTATGAGGCGATTTCACTGCCTACTAATGGCGTACGCATCATCACTGCACAAAATAAAAAAGGACTGATGACTGCAAGTGGAGAAGTACTTGTTGAACCACGATTTACGGATATTGAGGTGTTGAATAATGGGGAGTATCTCGTAAATATAGATGGAAAATATGGCCTCATCGGACAAAATGGTAAACAGTTGATTAATGCCAAATATGACCAGCTAGAAAGACTTGACAACGATGTTGTAATAGTAAAAAAGAGAAACAAGTATGGTACGGTGACCATGAATGGAGTGGAGGCTATCCCAAGCTTGTATAATCAATTGTACTATCATAAGGATTGGAAGTTATACTTTGCCAAACGAGAAGGGGAGTGGAAGTCAATACTAATCCCTTAATTTCATGAATACGTTGTCTCATCGGATGATACAGTTCATCTTGCCAGTTGTGGTACTCATATTCTTGATGATCAATATTTCATTGGGAAGTGTGCGTATTCCTCTCGCTGATATTGTTTCAATTCTTTCTGGAGATGAAGTACGAACTTCATGGTTTAATATCATATGGCAATTTAGAGTTCCAAAAGCCATTACTGCATTGCTGGTTGGGGTGGGTTTGTCAGTGAGTGGTCTTCAAATGCAAACCTTATTTAGAAATCCATTGGCCGGGCCATTTGTTTTGGGAATCAGCTCTGGTGCCAGCTTGGGTGTGGCCTTGGTTATTTTTTCTTTTTCGTTCTTTGGCGTTGCATTATCACAATTTGCAGGTGGCAGCTGGCTGATGATTGTAGCCGCTACATTTGGTGCATCGCTGGTGTTGATTGTTGTGCTTCTAGCTGCTCAAAAAGTAAAAGACAGTATGTCTTTGCTGATTGTCGGTCTTATGTTCGGGAGTATTACTGGTGCATTGGTAAGTGTGATGCAATTTTTTAGTAGTGATGAGCAAATTCAGATGTTCCTAATTTGGACATTTGGAAGCTTGGGAGGACTAAGTTGGTCAGAACTAAATGTACTGGGGATTTTCGTGACCATGGGTTTATTACTTAATATAGTTTTGATCAAGCCGCTCAATGCCCTGTTACTCGGAGAACAATATGCACAGAGCATGGGGATCAATCTAAAATTGACCAGATGGATGGTCATCTTAAGCACGAGCCTGTTAGCAGGGAGTATCACTGCGTTCTGCGGCCCTATTGCTTTTGTAGGTTTGGCAGTGCCCCATTTGGCAAGATTGCTATTCAATACTTCCAATCATAAACAATTGATACCTACTGTGGTTTGGGTAGGGGCTATTGTGATGTTGCTATGTGATATTATAGCACAACTGCCAGGTAGCGAACAAGTGCTTCCAATCAATGCCATGACTTCTTTGGTTGGAGCTCCAGTTGTTATCTGGATCATAATAAGAAAGAGGAAAATCAACAATCAGCTCAGTTGATGGATCAGCACAAGGAAATATTGTTGTATACTGAAAATCTTACTGTAGGGTACTATGAGAAGAAGCAGCAGTTGCCCATTCTCAAAGATGTCAACATCGCGATAAGCCGAGGGGAGCTCGTCTGTTTGATGGGACAAAATGGGATTGGAAAGTCCACTTTACTTAGAACATTATCTGGTGTTCAACCACCACTTTCTGGCGATGTCTTGATTGAAGGTATGAATATTCATGACTGGTCGAAGGTAGAGCGCGCCAAGAAAATCAGCCTCGTACTTACCGAGCGCTTTGGTACAGGAAATCTGTCTGTTGAAGATATAGTGACAATGGGTAGATACCCATTTATTGGATTGGATATTCGATTGTCACTTGTGGATCAAGAGATCATTAATCAGGCGGTTGATCAAGTTGGTATTCGTGATCTTATGAACCAAAAGGCGCACAAGCTCAGTGATGGACAATTGCAAAAAGTAATGATTGCACGCGCATTGGCGCAAGATGGTGATATTATTATCCTAGATGAGCCAACTGCCCACTTAGATCTTAACAATCGTGTGATGATCATGCGGCTCTTGAAATCACTTGCTGCTAATACCAATAAAGTGATTTTAATGGCTACCCATGAGCTGGACTTGGCATTGCAAACCGCAGACAGATTGCTGCTAGCAGACAGGGATAGCAGCTTAGTAGAAGGTATCCCTGAAGACCTCGTACTGAATGGAACCTTGGATCGTGTTTTTGATCTCAAAGGATATGATCTTAAAACAGGGAAGTATCAACATGAAACTGGTTCGATGGGCAATGTTCAACTTCAAGGAGAAGGGTATGCTTACCTATGGACTAAGAATGCGCTGGAAAGAGAGGGGTATGCCATAGTCGAAGAAGCAAGTATAAGAGTAACCATCAGGCAATCTGGCGAAAATATCGGATGGGCAATTCGGAACTCTGAAAACCCAGAGCAAGAAGTTAGTAGTATTAAAGAGCTCATGATTAAGCTATAAATGCAGGTGTATTATTTTGACTTTGTTTTTGTCTTGAGCAATCACTATTAAGAAGGATTAATACGTATCCATCGGTTTGAGAGGATGCTGAGTTCAATGATTACCTTAGCATTGTTAAATACAAATGTAGTGTTATGAAGAAGATTATGATGCCAGTGCTGTTCGTTGTCCTTTCAATCAATTTTGGTTGTGAGGAATTACTCGAAACTGGTCTTACGGATGGAGAAATAGTAGAAGGGCTTAAAGCTGCACTTGATCTGGGCTTGAATACATCAGTCGAAACAGCTTCCTTACAAGATGGTTATTTGAAGAATGAAGTGATCAAGATATTGTTGCCACCAGAAGTGACCGTACTGCAAAGTACAATAGAAACTGGTTCGATTAATTTAGGGTTAACATCTGTTTCATAGTAACCATTCCGGTAGGTATAAATTAGTTCGATGTGAGGATTGGATGGTTTTAAAAAAAGCAGCATAAAAAATTTACGCAAGGGTAATATTAATGACGCACTCTTTTTGTTCAATGCGTCATTCCTGCGCAGGCAGGAATCTATATCATCTGCCGACACTGCGCTTTGAGGTTCTCTTTGAGAATTAAAAGCTTGAATTTGATGCCGTATAACCAATCTTAAAAAGCTTAACTTATGTCCGATCAAATGTAGCAGGTTCAATATGTGAGATTCCTGCCTGCGCAGGAATGACGTGCTAAAATAACACTGTCTTTGGAATCATCACTAACTCCACGCCTGAATAGTTATGTTTCATATGCCACTATGCTAGATGCATATATTTTGGTGAACCCAAATATAGAAATCGACCCCTTTGTTGAATTGTTAGTGGCAATGAATAGGGGTGCAGAGCAAGCTGCGGATATAGCACTCCCAATATTTACGAGTTCGTTAACTAGTGTTAAGTTAAGTGTACTGTGTCGTATAAGTTGCCGATATTTTTGTTCTAGACGATGCGAAAAACATGAGCCTAGCCGTAGCTAAGGGAG
>JGI24005J15628_10000483_pt1 | contig 23071 bp, 26 predicted proteins | sample LinPmetageLP40_FD_15628 | JGI IMG/M metagenome (IMG submission 15628)
GCAGCACCACCAGCAGCAGCACCACCAGCAGCACCATTCGAAGGACAATCTGGTGGAAATATAACAAACAATATGTTAAATACTAAAATAAAGAATTTAGATAAAAAACTGAACAGAATTTTAAATACACATAAAAGTAAAAAAAAAAGAAATAAATCGGTATTTAAATCAAATCATAAAAATAAATATTTTATTTAATTAATTTCATTATTATAGATGTATTATTTTCAATTTCTTTGAATCCAAATGTTTTATAATAATTGTATAACATTTTTTTATTTGGATTATCATTTCTAATTTGTATTTTTAATTCATGATAACTAAAATTTAATCCAATTTTATTTAATTTATGTTGATCGATAATATCTAATATATGTTTGAATAATGAAGACATATATCCTTTATTTCGTAATAGATTATTTGTACAAACACTCCATATTGTATTATTATTATCAATACATAAATACGAAATAGGGTCAAGATTGTCAGATATTAATACTACACTATAGGTGTTAATTAAAAAGTGTTTCATTAATGAATTAGTATCATAATCATAAATAGCATCATCATCGGTATGTTCATTATTAAAACAACCTTGTTTTAATTTTTTATTTTTATCAAACATTATTTTCAATAATTTTTCATAAAATTTTCTATTATTTTTGTGTATTTTTATTTGTATTTTATTTGGATTATGAATATGTAATACATAATTATTGTTCAATTTAGTATAATAATATTCAATTGATTCACTTGTATTGTCCATTATGTTTTTTTGGATTGAACTTATTTCCATTATAATAATAATGGATAAAATTATTGTAAAAAAATCAACTATTCATCATTCTGGAATATTCAATATTGATAATATTAACGAAAATACCATAATTGGAATAATAATATATTTTAAATTTTATTGTATTCCATATAAAACAACTATTGGACATTTTATTAATCATAGTAAAAATAATAATTGTAAATGTATTAAAATAAATGATACATATTATATAAAAAGCATAAAATATATACAAAAAAATAGTGAATTAACATTAAACTATAATGATACTCCATGGTTTATATTAGGTGAATGGAGCATTTAAGATTCATCATCATCAAGTATTCCATGTGATTCATTATATCCATGTCTATGGAAATGTAAATGACTATTTGGCATATTTGATTCATTTTTATTTGTTAATATATTTTTGTCACTATAACTCTTGAAATAAAATTGTTGTTGATCATTACCATTATCGCAATACTTTGAAGTATACCAAGTTTCAGAATGCGACTGTTTTTTTTTTGTATCTCTTCCTTTTTTGTCTATAGTATCTTCAGAAGTAACATAATCAAATGGGTATGCCTCCATACATTTTAATTGTTTAAAATCTTCAGGTCTTTTATCTACTGTAAATACTATAGATCGTATTCCATCTTTCCAATTATTACCTAATGCGGTTACATCTTTAATTCCGGGAGGTTTTACTATATGATATAATGAATTTTTTTTTTTTGCCTTATCGTCATCATCTAATTCGCCTTGATCATCTCCTTGATCACCTAATGCTTCAGCAACGGCGGATTGTTTTAATAAGTCCATCGTTGACCCAGATGTATCCTCGCCTTCATTTTCATATTGTCCTGCTCCATAGTTTGGTACATTATATATAATTGCTATAAATTTATCTTCAATAGATGGATCGTAATCTATTTTTAAACTCCTCCATTTTCCATCATCTTTTATATTCATAAATTCGGTAGGTTCTCCTAAAAATGGTAAATCATCTGTTTTCTCATAATTAAAGCCAATTTTTAATTGTCTACCTGTGTAATTTATTTTTGAAAATAAATTGAATGGTTTTAATGGTACAAGTGATTTAATATTTATCGGTCGACTACCATTCAATATTTCAATATGTGTTTTATTAATACACTTTGTTTTTCTATTATTTTCACTTTTTAAACAAATTTCTTTATCAAAATGAATTGGTATATTTTTTATATACTTTAATGTTTTAGTATTAATATCGAATCCATTTAAATTTATAGATCCTTTTACAAACATAGTATCTGTGACATTAATATCATATTTTACAGGTTTAATATTCCAATTATATATTTGAACATCTTTCTTTTTGAAATTATTTAATTGCGTGTCAAATGGCATTGTACCGATTGCTTTTGCTCTAATTTCAGTTCCTCCAACTTGATAATTACCACTACAGTCAACACTATAACCAGGTGCTAAATCTTCATTATCTAAACATATATTCAAATACACATATTTATTGTTAATTTTTTCTTTATTAATTATCAAAAAACTATCAGTAAGTTTAATAGGAATTTTTAAACTCTTTAATGTATCAAAATCATATGTATCATCATTAAATTCATGATTTGTGTAAAAATCAAATTTATCTTCAATTACTGTATTCTTTTTTTCTACTTGTATAGATGATGATCCAACTGAAGTAGTTGATGATCCGACTGACAAAGGATTATTTGATTTATCTTCATTATCATACAATGTATTTGTGTGTTTAATATTCATTAATGGATCAGATTTGTATAAATCACACGATTGTCCAAATTGAACACTCACCTCATCTTGATTATTCGATTCTGACTCACTATGAACACCATCACATTTTGAAAATATTTCAGATGGGCTATAATGGTAATAAAGGTCATTGTTTTTAGCATAACTAGGAATTATAATCCATTTTCCATACTTATTTATTTCTTGAAAATCATCATAGCAATAAATATCAATAATATTTCCACACCGAGTACCGTTTACCATTTGTGATGAGTTGCATATACATATATAACCATTCTGAGTTCCCAAATTTTTTATTGATATTTCATCTCCATAATGTATTATACCATTTCTACTATTTCTTTCAGAATTAAAAAATGACCATAATCCAGTAGTATTTAAATTATCAATATGTTTAATATGAACATCCTCTATATTTTCTATAGGATAATTTTTGTTTGATAAAAATACACATTCAGTAATATTATCAGACTTTTTCTTTAAGCATGGTAACTCTGACGATTGTTTTGGACAACTAATACCATTATTCAAATAATAAATATCCTTATATTTAGGATACACTAATCCTGATGACAATCGTGTATTGTTATAATATGTTTTTGTTAAATAAAAATAAAATTTAGTATTATACATTATATATGTTTGGTCATCTTGACCAATTAATATAGAGGAATCATCTAGTTTTAGTTCATTCTTAAGTTCATTATCTTTTATTAATTGATTGTACATTGAAAAATGAGATATTAAATATTTTTTGTTAATTAACAATAGCAATAAAAATATAATAAACAATAAAAATACTATTATTTTAATCATTAATATAAACTTATATTTTTTTAATTCATTCTATAGGTGTATGTTCATCATGTCTGTTAATTAAATAATTCGTATTTTTGTATTTTTTATCTAATAAATCAAAATTACTAAGTAAATCACCATGTTCAACTATAAAATTTGCTTTATTATTTTTTTCATATTTAGATGGACAATTTACATTTTTTAATGTTTCTACATTTTTTATTTTACTACCTTCATATTCATATTTTCGTCTACTTATAGCCTTTGTCCATCCTCTTTTAAGTTTCAATTTACGGTTACATTTACCCCCTGAACTAGCCCAACATATATTCATGGCTATATCATGTCTCGCAGTACAACCATATCTATTTGCAATAGGGTCATCTGACCCTCCAACTATACTATAATCATATTCTATTTCAGATAGACGTTTTCTGTAAGCTCGGTCTGGTAAAATGTCGGATATATCTGTACCATCAGGTCCTATAACTTTTGTATTACCATTTATTGTCCCTCCCCTAAATTTTGGACGACAATGTTTTCTCCCATTAGAGCATGTATAACATTTTTGTTTCCAACCATCCTCTGGCTTATTTGGTCCATAATAATTTCTACCACTTTCCCATTTTACTTTTATTCTTTCCGATGTATCTACATCTAAATGATCGATTCCCATACATTGTAATACACCATCCTTATTTCTATTTTGTTTAGATTCAAAATTTACATCTATAGTTCCATTTAATTTAGATACATTATTATTTGTAATACATGCATCATCAATACATACCGAATGTTTTCTAAATTCTGGTAAATTTAATGAATTGAATAATTCATCTTTTCTAATACATACTATATCAGTTTCATCTTCTGGATTTTGAATACATAATTTATTAATATTCAAATTTTCTAAATTATGGGTTTTATCATTATTCAAAAATAAATTTTTATTTGAATACACATTCTTGTCATCACCTTCAAAATGTTCTTGTTTGTATTGTGTAACATAAACGAAAATTATCAGAAGAATAAATAATAAAATAAAATTTCTATACATATTATTACAAAACATTTTATCTAAATTAAAAAGTTGTTAAGTCCTATTTTATCATATTTCCAATAATGTTTTAGTTGTGTATTACTATCTAATTCTAATTGATTTTTTTGTGATTGACTCAAAATAAAACCTAACGATTTAATATATTTATAAGCACCTTTGTGTATTTTAGAATTTTTATCTGAAAAAATCATATCGATTGGTTCAAAAATATTGTGATCTTCTCTATTATATTCATTTTCTATATTATTTTCGAGTAAATGATTTATTAAAATAGTGTTATTCTGATAATAGGATTGTATTAATTTGTATACAATATCATTATTAACTTTATTATTTGATACCAATACAAATTTGACTGCTTTAGTTACAAATGAATAGGTTGAATCCAAATCTTCATTAAAATTACTGATTGATATAGTTTTTGTATAAAAATAAGAATATATGCTATCTAATGGTGTATTTTTGAAGGTAGTATCTAAAAATAATACATCCTTTGTATCAATTAGTTCCCTAATATAATTATAATTATATATATTCACAATAAATATACCATCGCATTTATTTTCATTAAAGTTTTGTATTAAAGTATCTATATTATAGTTTATATAAAATATAGTATTTTTATCATATTCTTCATTATCATTTTTATTTAATATATTTACAGGATTGAATCCATACATATATAATAGTATCATTAATCCATTAAATGATACACTTCCTATTTCTTCTGTACCAACAATAAAATGCCTATTATTAATTGTATAAAAATTTTTTAAGTCATCTATATTATTTATGACAGTTAAATCATTTTTATTTATAATATTTGTAATAAAATAATAATAATTATAATATACACCAGTTACATGTCTTAAATTCACTAATTTATTATTTTTATAATTATTTAATCCTAAATAACTGTCTAAATAATTATTTTCATTATCTATAGCAAATTGTATTTTATTATTATTCAAATCTTCTAATAATTCCTTATTTTTGGTATAACTAATAATTTTAATATTCATTGAAGATAATTCAACCAATAGTTTAGTAAATTTCAATGTAATATCATTATTAATAATCCCAATACTATATTCTATATTATTATCAAATGATTTGGTTACCCTATTTTGAATATTGTAAAGTATTAATATTATTAAAAATATAATAATAATATATAAATTCATTAATATAGTCTAATAAAAATAAAAAAAAAATAAACATATATTAATATGAATAAAAATTTAAGAATCCAATTATCTATAATATTATATCTAATATTTATATCAATATTAATAGTAGTAAAACCAACACATATATATAAAAAAGATGGTTCATTAAAAACATTTGGTACTGGTAAACATAATACAATATTTCCACTATGGTTAATGATATTTGTAGGAGCATTTCTTTCATATTATCTTTCACTTGTAATATTAGTTATTTATTCAATGAAAAAAAGTTAAAATATAATTTCTTGTATTTTTCATTTACTAAACAATTTGTTATATAATTCATATCATATTCATTTTTATTTTCTAAGAAATAAAAATTATTTTTTTGAGGAATTCTATTTTTAATATTGTATATTTCATATTTCAAATTCATAATTCCAAATAGAAATTTTAAATATTTTATTTTTTTGTAACAATTAGATAATACTATTATTTTTGTTTTTTCCGATTTTTTAATTAAATATTTAAATGATGGATCTAATTTTATATCTTCATTAAAGATATCTTCTTTTGACTTTATTAAATATGTCATGTCATCTATATTATTATTACATCGGCAATAAGGACATTTAAATATATTTTTTTTCAATATAGTTTGAACACAATCAGAACAAAAATAGTGATCACATTTTGTTTTTATAGTAGTATGTTTAGAAAAACAAATATTACATGTACATGGACTATAATTATCCATTAATTTTACTTTAATATTCAATGGAATATGTGGATTTATTTTAATTGTATTTATTTTTGTAATTTTGTATGAATAATTTCTAAATATTATGGTATTCACTAAATTATAAATTAATTTTGAAGTTACTAAATGATATAAATTGATATTAAAATACTTATAATATAATTCTAATAAATCATTAATTTTTATATTTGTTATTTTATTAATACATATAAATTGTTTCTTATAGTTAAGTTTATCAATTTTTATAGAATTATCTAATACTACAATAGTATCCCAATAATTATTTCCACATATAGTTTCATCATATATTTTGTAGTTATTACATATACTTTCTACATTTGGTTTTTGCTTTTTATTACATATAATTAATGTATTTTTCAAATTTAGTTTTGAAAATTCATCTAATAATTTTACAAAAATATCATAAAATATTATAACACCATTTACAGTATATACATAGTTATTTTCATTTTTCTTTACAATCTTTTTTTTTATTATATCGAATTTTAAATCGTTCATTTGATAAAAACAATAATTATTACTAATGTAATTTATTGTATGTGTTATTTTTTTATTAAATGACTTGTTAATACAAACCACATTATGTATATGTTCATTAATATCTATTATAGACATATTATTTATAACTAATTTGTATAATATATCAATGTCTGGTATATTTAATTTATTATCAAAATAGTATTTCAATAATTTATAATTTATTTGAACATATATTTTTAGATTATGTTTTGTATAAAAAGAATTATTTTTTTTCTTCGAATATTTTTTTTTTTGTAATATTCTTTGTATTTTTAAAAAATACAAATTTTTATAGTCTGGAATATTCATTAAACTAAATATTAAATTATGGTTTAAATCATATATATTATGTTTTTTTTGAACAAATTTATCATTAACATAATTATATGAATGAAATAAAGTTATATTTTTCATAGTATTATTTAGTTCTAATTCTTTAAATTAATAAGCGGTTAAATAAATAAATATTATTATTATATTATTCTATAAATGGAACAATTAATGTCTATGGTTAATCCTGAAATGATGCAAAATTTAATGAATAATCCAGAAATACAAAAAATGATGAAAGATCCAAATCTTATGAATAAGTTTAACGATATATTAGGTGAAAATAAAGATGAGTCCCAATTACCAAATTTAAACGAAGAATTATTTAATGGATTGTCTAATCCAGTCAATAGTTGTCCTGATGAAGCAAGTTGCGACCCTAAAAAATGTTGTCCTGATGAAGCAAGTTGCGACCCTAAAAAATGTTGTCCTGATGAAGCAAGTTGCGACCCTAAAAAATGTTGTCCTGATGAAGCGTCTTTTAAATATAGTATTGGAACAAAAATAGAAACATGTCATTTGAAAAACGACTTGTTCAATAACAAATATGGAATTATAGAAGATGTTCTTGATAACGGAAGATATGTAATATTATTTGATGATAAACGTATAGCATCTATTAAAGAAAATAATTTGAAAAATAGATATGAAAATTTAGAAAATATTGAATAAAATATTTAAGAGAAACATCATAATATACTTAATGAATAATTTAGTAATTGATTTGTTTGATAAAAAAATCATTTTAAATAAAAACAGTTGTATTTACTTTAATTATGATAAATTGTTATCATATCCATATTTAATAAATAATATAGTTAAATTTGTCTATGATAAAATTAAACTATTAAATTATACACACATAATAGGTATCCCTGGTATTTCATCACATTTTGCTTCTATTTTATCATATAATCATAATATTCCTTTATTATTATTCAATAAACATAAAATAAAAGGATGTAATGAAATAAATACTAATGTATTATTGATAATTGATACAATTGATACTGGAAACAAGATAACAAGTTATATAAATAAATTGATATCAAATAAATGTGTTATAACAAATATTTTTACAGTATATAAAACCAATAATAATACAATACAATTTGTAAATAACTATAGATTATTGTCTCTTTTCAATGAAATAAATATAGATAAAATACTATTAAAACAATATGATGATTATAATTGTAATAGTAATAAAAATAGTATAAATAAAAAAATTATGGAATTAATTAACAAAAAAAAAACAAAATTAGCATATGATTGTAATCTAACAAATATAAAGGATATTATTACAAAAGTAGATAATATAGGAAAACATATTATTATATTAAAAATATGTAGTAATAAAATAAATAATTTTTGTCATAATTATGGTTGTGCTTTAAAAAAGTTAGCATTGAATCATAACTTTTTTATAATCGATGATTTAGGATTATTCAATTTAAACCATATAAATATTGATAATTATAAATGGGCTAACATGTTAACATCATACAATAATATTAATGTTAATTTTAATTTATTGTACATTTCAAAATACATATCTAATAATAATATTGTATTAAATAATAATTTTGTAGGAGTAATCGGTTCTATAACAAATGACTATATAAATATAACTAATACTCTTACAACAACAAATGAGTTAAAAAATATTATAATAGAAAATTATGATATAATTACGTTATCTAATAGTTTATTTAATGAAAAAATAATAAACTATATTAATTCATAGTTACGAATGAATCAATAATATTATGAATTTTTTCGTATATATCTTTAATTACGCAATGTACATTTTTTGTATGTATACATTCGATATTATTATTTTGTGAACTATTTTTATCCCATCCTAAATAATAGTTTATTGTGTCAATAATACTATATTTTTTTATTTCTTTTTCAATTGGTAATTTTTTTCTTAATATTATATTTTTAATTATTAAATTGACTATATCTATATCACATTTATAAATATTTGAATCTATTGATATATAGTTATTAACAATAGTATCTTTGTATTTATAATCAAAATTAATATTTTCTAATAATGTTTTTTTATCTATAATTGTGGTATATTTTAGTGATGATTCATGATAAATATCTATTTTATATTTTCGTTTCAAAAGTTCTATAATTCCATTATCAATAATATTTAATTGTGTTATTATAGTTGATTTCATTGTAATTATATTTAAGATTTTATTTTTTTTTTTTGTATGCTATTATTATAAAATGAAAGGAGGAAATTTTAATAAATTAATGAAATCGATTGATGTTGAACAAATAGTAGTTGGAGTTTTGATAATTATATTAGTTATATTAGTTGTTGTCTATGTAAATAAAAACAATGAAGGTTTTAATGATGGAAATAAACCAACATTATATTTTTTCTATGTAGACTGGTGTCCACATTGTAGTGATGCTAAAGACGAAGTATTTGGAGAATCTGAGTCCGATAATAGTAAATGGGACAACAACAATTCTTTAACTAATAAAGGTAATGTTAATTTAGTAAAAGTTAACTGTGAAGGTAGTGAAGAAAATAAAGCATTAGCAAAAAAACACAATGTTAGAGGATATCCAACTTTAGTATTAGAATCAAATAATAATACAGCCCATTTTAATGGGAATTCTAAATCTGTTCCATCTGTTAATAAGTTTATTAGTAATGAATCTATAAACAGTTGTAAACAAGGTAAAGAACATGAAACACATGTTCAATGAATAAACTATATATTAAAATAAGTTATAAATTCTTTTGATTCAATTGATTCTTTCGTTTTTTTGTATGTATCTTCAATTAAATTTATTTTTGTATTGTATTCTATACTAAAATCTAGTCCATTTACATCTTCTGTTTCAATTAACAATGTATTATCTTTGTAATAATTGTAGCAAGTTTTTATTAAATTATGATGCGAACAAAAAAGGACATTCATCATATAATCTTTAATATTTTCTATTTTGTGACATTTATTTAATTTATTCACAACCAATATTCCATAAGTATATTTTTTTTCATCTTTGAAATAGTCTATTGGATAATGACTAACAATACCACCATCAGCATAATATTTATTATTAATTTTAACAGGATTAAATAATAATGGAATCGCAATCGACATCATCAATCCTTTTTTGACTTGAATATCTGGCGAATTAATATGATCAAAATATTCAATATCCATTGTATTTATACATGTTGCAGTCACTGTCAATTTTTTGTTAGTTATTTCATATAATTCTTTAAATGTAATATTTGAATTTTTAAGTTTGGCTTCTAAAATAATTGTAATAATTCTTTCAAAACTTTCTCCATTATCTAAACCATAATTATCGAAAAAATTCAAAATATTATCGGTACTAATATTTTTTAAATTATTAGCATTTATTTTTAATACTATTTCTTCTATCTCTTTATATTTAAATCCTAATACACACAATGTAGATATTAATGCCCCAGCAGAAGTTCCAATATATGAATCAACATGTTCAAATAAATTATTTTCTTCTAATGCTTTGATAAACCCTAAAAAACTATATATTTTAACACCAGCACCACTAAATACTATATTTTTAATCATATTAGTAATATATATAATATTTTTTTGTATTATATTTTTAAATAATGTCTATGTTAAATATTAATGATTTATTTATAAATAAAAATGAGAAAGAAAAATTAAAAGAAAAAATTTACGATGATGTTCTAAAACAATGTCACAAAAAAATTATTAGAGCAGTTAAATTGAATCCATACAACAATTATTGTTTTTATGTTATTCCTAAATTTATTTTTGGAGTCCCATTATACAACATAAATAATTGCATTTATTATTTAATAAATAATTTAACAAAAAATGGATTTAATATAAAATATACACATCCAAATTTATTAATAATAACATGGGAAAAACAAAAGGAACATAAATCTAAATTATTATTAGAAAATAAATCAAATATAAAATCTATTAGTGATTATAAACCTTCTGGAAATTTAATTTATAATAGTAATCAATTAAATGATTTAAACAAAAAAAAAAATTATCTATTAAATTAGTTAATTAAATTATGTCTATAGATTTTGTTTACTAATTTAAACAATGCTTCTAATATTACTATAACAAATATTCCGAATAGTATAAATAAAATAATATCATGAATATTATTGTCTAAATTATTTATATTATTAATACTATTTTCTTCATTATCTTTATTTTCAATTTGATTTATCAAAAAATTAATTTTAGTATTAATTTCGTTAATTTGTGGATTCAAATTATTTTTATTATTTTTATTATTTTTATTATTTTTATTTTTTATTTTTTTAGATGATCTAGATTTTTTTACGGATTTTATGTTTTGTAATATTTCATTTTCACTATCAGATATTGATTCAGCAACTTCTTCTATATTAGAATCTTCAGGTATAATTCTATTTGACTCTTCATTGTATTCAAACATTTCTCCAGGATTATAATTATCAAAAGTTTCTATATTTTCATTTTTAGCTTCACTTGAATTATCATAATTTTCAAAACGGCTTCTATGTTTGTTACAATTTATTTTTTTTGGTTTCTTGTTATGATTTAATGGTTGAGAAAATGCCTCCTCAAGAGAACAATATGTCATTATATATATATTAGATAATTATTAACTAAATAATTGTAATTAACTAAATAATTGTAATTAACTAAATAATTATTTATAGTGTATACATATTATCTGAATAATATTTTTTTAATCTAATATATGAGTAATATGATAATGCTACAAAAGGTGCTATCGGTAACAAAAACATAAATATAACAAAAATTATAACTTTCATGAACAGTGTCAAAATATATTTTATCCTATCCATAGTACTCATTTTATCACCATCATCGTCTTCATCTTCAGCAGTTATTGTCCCAACTGCCCCCTTCAAACCTTCCCATCCTTTTTTAAACATTTTTTTTTTTCCGCTATCACCATTTTCACCATTTTCACCATTTTCGCCATTTTCGCCATTATCACCATCTTCGCCATCTTCGCCATTATCACCATCTTCGCCATTATCACTATNTTNNCCATTATCACTATTTTTACCATTATCACTATTTTTACCATTATCACTATTTTTACCATTATCACTATTTTTACCATTATCGCCATTATCACCATCACCTCCAATCAGTTTTTTTCCTTTTTTTTTTGTATTTTCAAATGTATCTAAATCATCTAACAATAGTATTAAATTATCATTATTTATATTTGTTTTTTTTGCTCCTAACGTTATAATATTATTTATTCCATTATAAAAATAATAAATATCCATTATATAATAAAATTATTATAAATTTCTAAAAATACCCATTAAAAATTTTAACATAGCAAACATGATTGCCATAAATATAAAAAAAGGCATTGCTGGAGCAACTGAACCAAATAATATGGGAATTAATACCCATGTTAATAATCCATCCTTTAACCATGTGTAAATATTTACAACTATTATTTTCAATTCATTGAATATTTCAAATTTTGCAGACAATAATGATTTTTCATCAGATGAAGATTCATCATCAATTCTATCATTTTTTTTGCTATTACTATTACTATTATTATTACTATTATTACTATTATTATTACTATTATTTCCTTTATTATTACTATTATTTCCTTTATTATTACTATTACTATTATTATTACTATTATTTCCTTTATTATCACTATTATTTCCTTTATTATTACTATTATTTCCTTTATTATTACTATTATTTCCTTTATTATTACTATTATTACTACTATTATTTCCTTTATTATTATTAGATCCACCTTTCATATAAATTTTACTTGTATCAAAATATAATAATTTTAGTATATTCATTATTAATTTATAATAAAATTTATTTATAAAATAATAGTATATGATATATTATTTTTTGTATATTGTTTTTATTTTATTAATTACATTTATCCCAAAATTATCAAACAAAAATAAAGTTAGATTATCATTACTAACGAATAACACTATTAACAAATTTTTATTACTATTATTCTTATTATTTATTATATTGGAAGATTATACATTAGGTGTTTTAGGAATGATACTTTATTTTACTATTTTGACACAACAAATTGAGGGCGTTGAAGGTTTTCAAAATTATTTCAACTAAAAAAAAATATATTAGATAATTAATGAAATTATCCGATTTAAATAATAATAAATATTTTACAGGAATAATGATGTTAGTTTTAAATCTAGGCTCACGATTTTTAGTAATGGAATTAAGTGATACACAAGAACAAATGTTAAGTAATAAAATTATTAGAAGATTTATTGTATTTACTGTTGTATTTATAGCAACAAAAGATATTTATGTATCTTTTATCGTAACAGCTGTATTTATCATACTTGTATCTGGACTATTCAATGAAAATAGTAAATACTGTATTGTTACTAAACCAGTAATAACACAAATCACACAAGATGAATACAAAGATGCTCAAAAAGTAATAAAAATGTACAAATTACAAAAAAAGAAAAATTAAATTATATATCCAAATTTATAGTTCGTTTATTACGCCCCATAACATTACTTTTTGATGTTTCAATATCACTTTCACTATAATTAGAATTCATATCAATATCAACTTTATTTGAATTCATATTATTTAGTATATCATTTATATTAGGTGGTCCATCCATTTCTTTCCTAGGTTGTTGGGTTTGGTTTTGGTTTTGCCCCCCCCTTCCACCTAATATATCTCCCATAAAATTAGAAAATCCAGGTTGACTACCCCCCATTGAAGATGCTGTTGCTTGTGCAAATTGTTTCATTAAATCAGGATTTTGTTTCATTATATCACCCATACCTGGTAATGATGATTTGAACATTGTATTTGTAAGATGGAACATAAATCCACTTCCACCCAACATAAATAATAATTTTAATTCTGGAGCCATCTTAGATTTTGATTTATATTTCTCATGTAATTCCTCAAATACATCATCATAATCATTCGCATTTTCGTGTACACTCTCTGACCATCCTTCTAATTTTACATCAAATGGATCGAATTTAGTATTCAAAAACTCTACAGCAGTTACAAATGCTATTAACATTTTTCGTTGAAATTTAATACTTTGATCACATTCTCGTTGTCTAGATAATCTTTCAAACTCCGTTTTAATTTCACTATATTCAGAATTCATATTAAATTTTTTATGTGAATGTATACCCTTTTGTTCTAATCTTTCCAACAATCTTAAAAATTCAGCTTTTTCTTTCTGTAATTCTTCATAAGATTTTGGTTTTTCTGTTTCTTGAATATTTAAGTCTATATTTGAGGTGCTCGTATTTTCATCTAATATATTAGTTGTTGTTGTTTTTTTATCATCGGAAAATAAATCATCCAAATTTAAATCAAGTTCATCCTTTTTATCTTTTTCCATACTAATACTTGTAATAGGTTTACTTTCTGTTATTGAAGATGTTGGTTTTACTGGTTTACTAGAACCGATATCAGATAAATTTAGGCTAATGTTATTTTTCTCTATACTATCATTATTTAATACTGGATCAGATGGTTTAAATTCTGATGATTTATTTTCAGAATTACCAGTTTTATTTTTGTTTATTAATAAATCAATACCTATGTTTGATTCTTTCTTTTCAGAATTATCTTTAAATATATTGATATTATTTGCTGGGGTATTATCTAATGTTATTGATGAACCTATATTTATACTTTTATGATTAGTGCTCTCTAAGTCTAAATTAATTTCTTCCATAATTAATATTAGTATATAAACTTATTTCTTTAATATAACGCAATTATTTATTAATATTCATCAAATATTGTGTCATCAAATACGCATCCGCTAAATCATCTTTTTTTTTGTGACTATTAAAATAATCTAAAAATTTAGTATCATTAATCATAAGTTGACAATGTCTAATCGCTGTCATTTTAGTTCTTTTGTATTTGTCTTTAATCTCACTAATCTTAATTAATTCATCATCTTTTGGACCTTTATATACTTTTGTTTTATTGCTAGCATTTACTAATTTTATAATATTTATATTTTTATTTTTTATTAAGAAATAGGAATACAACATGATTTGGATTGATTTCATGGTTGGATTTTTTAATACTGGTTGATTTTCTATAATTATATTATTACATTCCAAAAATAATGGATTATTATCTAATGCTGTAAATAAGTTAGTGCCCAGTTCTTCTAAAGTATATTTACTACACTTTTTTGGAGGTTTAATTTTTTTTATCATTTTTTGTTCTTTCGCGGTCAAAGCATTATAATGCTTATTACAATATTTCAGCGTATCGTCTTTTTTATTAATATACGTTGCTTTTGATTTACACAAATTTCCATTTTTATTATAACATATACATTTGTGTATTGGAGGATCATCTATTAAATTAATTATTTCAAGTTCTTTAATTTTATTTGAATCATCTAATATACAATACGCTAAATTTTTTATACCTATATCCCAACCGATATACATGAACTAAAAAGTATTTTAAGTCTTAAATATATTTAAAAAATACATTTAAGATAAAATTGAATATATTATTTTCAAATTAATGATACATAAAATCACAAATATGTCAACCATTTCAGAAGCATTTGATAACTCAAAAAGAAATCAGGTTAATGTCGCTATTGTCGGATCAGTTAGTGTTGGGAAAAGCACGTTGCTTAATACTATTTTCGCAGAGGCATTTTCAGACTGTAAGCTTAAAAGAACTACAATGACACCTCAAGTATATTATGAATGTGGTGGTGAATACGATGCTCAGTCTGATTTGACTACTGAAATTAGAGCCCAAAATACAGTTATTAATCAGCAACTTATTTCTAAAACTGAACAAAAAATTCCAATTACATATGATGATATTCGAGAAACGAAACATGTTGTATCAAACATTCATGATTTTACTAAACTAGAACAAGATATTTACCTTACTATTTATGATATTCCTGGTGTAAATGATGGAGAAACTAAAGATTTGTATTTTAGATATATTACTGAAAACTTCAACAAATTTGATATTATTATTTATGTTGTTGATATTTATTCAGCATTGAATACGAGTGATGAAAGAGATATTCTTGATAAACTAGTGACAAACTGTAAATCTAATTATGAAAATTATGGGATTCATAACAAAGTCATCATTTTGGCAAATAAATGCGATGAAATGTATCTTCATGACGATGGACATACACTTATTCTAGATGAAGAACTTCAAGAAATGATGGATCAACTCAAAACTGTAGTAAATCAAAAAATTAGTGATACATTTCCAACGCTTGATTACAAGATTCTTCCAATCAGTTCAGAAAACAGTTTTATTTATCGTGTTTATTCTAAAGATAGCACAATCGAACTTGATATGAAATATTTGAACAAATTTGGTTACAATGAATATGGTCGTACACGATGGAACAAATTGACCGAAAAAAAGAAACGTTCTATGATTCGCAAATTGTTGGATGATCCAGAAAATGATGTTAATGAAACCTTGACTACTACTGGGTTCACTGGATTCAAAAATACATTGAACAAATATCTATCAAAAAGGAATCAAAAGATTTATATCAACAACCATATTCAACAAGAGATTCAAAAAATTGTTGGAAATACACAAATTGATATCACAACAGACATTAATAAATTCTATGAATATTACTTGATGTATAAAGATTTGTCTTCTAGAATTACGGATGGTATTGATACGCATGCATTGTTTGTTACAGCAATTACTAAATATTTGCATAAATGGAATGATGATATTATTAATGGATTCATTAAAGCAGAACCAATAACGGTTGTACAAACTGGAAAAAAAATATTTAAAAAGAAAAAGGATAAACGAAATGTGAGAAAGCACAAAAGTAAAGTCGCAGCATTGAAAGAAGTATCTTTCGATAATATTGTGTACAAACTAACATATCCACATCATCTTCCGCAAATGGAAGAAGCAAAAAATATTATTGATTATGCTAAAAAAATGTTTGATGGTGATATTCCAATCATTAATGAACTTGCATATACTATTACATCAGCCATTAACAATCATTATGTTGACGATATTAATACCCAAACAAAACCAGTATCACAGTTGTTTGGACATTTCAAATCCTTGATTTCTAATAAATTCAAAATTACTAAGGAACTTATTAGTAATTTCTTTAGCAATACTGATATGACAAATAAAAATCCACACGAAATAATTTCGTACATTGAAAAATTGGAAGAAACTAAATTGTTGACTCCTGAAGATAAACAAAATAAAGTTCTAGATATTCTTGTAAATATTTACAAAAAATTGTGTATTGAAGCACATACAGCACAATATTCGAATGGTTACATCGAACAAGACAAGTTGGCATCTTACAGTTATTTCACAAAAACATTTTGGACAAAATATATCATGTTCAATGACAGTTGCAATATCAAACTTAATGAACTACACTATATTACTGATTCAGTCCCTTGGATGAATCTCGGATTTAGAACAACAAATGGCGTATTTAGTTATTTCCATAATAATAAAGATGAACTATTGATTCTAGAAAATTACTACTTGAAACTTATCTCAAATGAACCCATTGAAGAAGTAGTTCTTGAAATAAGTTGTTCTGAGGATACTGAAGATGAAGAATCTGATGGAAATTTGAGCGATGAACTAGATAATGCTCTTCATTCAGATAATGATTCAGAATAATACATTAGATAAATAACATTACAACTTCAAATCTGCTGGTAAATCTTCAACTACTGTATTATAATATTCTTCTATATCGGTCATTTTTTTTACATCATATCGAGTCAAAAAATTAATAGCGGTTCCTTTCCGTCCAAAACGACCACTCCGCCCAATACGATGAATATAACTTTCAATATTATTTGGAATATCATAATTAATCACCAATGATACTTGTTGTACATCAATACCTCTTGATAATAAATCAGTAGAAATCAATATTCGACATGTACCATTTCTAAATTCTTCCATAATCTTGTTACGTTCATCTTGAGACAAATCACCATGAATACACTCTGCTGAAAAATTAGCATTACATAATCGCCTATACAAATCTTCAACCATAGTTCGTGAATTACAGTAAATAATAGTTTGTGATATAGAACACATATCATAAATATCACACAGGGTATCAAATTTATATTCATTATGTTCTAAATTAATTCGGTATTGAGAAATTCCCTCAAGTGTCAAATCCTCATTTTTTACTAAAATTTTTACTGGATTTCTCATAAAACATTTAGATAATCTAAAAAATTCAGGTGTCATTGTAGCGCTAAACAATCCTACCTGAATATTATTCGGCAAAAATCTAAATATATCATAGATTTGATTTGAAAAGATCTTTGATAACATTTCATCCGCTTCATCCAAAATCATCACCTTTAAATATTTAGTATCCAACGCTTTTTTATTTATCATATCTAATACACGCCCAGGTGTTCCTATTACTATATGTGGATTATTTAATAATTCATCTATATTATTTCGAACCGTCGTTCCACCTACAGATAAATTAATTGTTAAATTCATATACTTTGATAAATTTTTAATGACTCCTTCTATTTGCAATGCTAATTCACGTGTGTGTGCTAATATAATAGCTTGTGTTACATCTTTAGTTGTATCTATACGCTCTAATACTCCAATTGAAAATGTTGCGGTCTTTCCAGTGCCTGACTGAGCTTGTGCAATTAAATCACGTCCATCTATTAAAGGTTTAATTGCTTTTTGTTGAATCGCACTTGGTGTTTCATAACCATTTCCAAATATTCCACGCAGTAATTCTGATTTAATTTCAAGATCATCGAAATTTTGTGTTATAATAGTATTATAATCAATGCCATCTTCTTCTTCTCCTTCATTTTGACCAATACTAGGTCCATCTATCTCTTTTGTTGTTAAATTATTTTCGTTATTCATTAATAATAATTATACTATAATTGTTTAAATCATTTAAAAATATATTATAAATTATTATTAATGAATACGAAAAAAAATAGTTGTAACAAATCAAATACTGAGAAAAAAGAAACTAATCTAAAAGACACATCAAAAGATACAAAAGATACAAAAGATAAAATACAATTTAATAATACTGTATGGTTAACTGGATGTTAATTTACCATAATTTAAACATATTATCCCAATTATAATAAAGATTAATCCAGTCCCTTTATAAATATTTATTTTTTCATTAAATATAAAATAACCAATTAAGGCTCCTAGCAATATAACCATTGCCTGAACATTTGGTATAATAAAAGATACTTCATCTTTTTTCAATAAATATAGCAATAACAATGAACCAATAATACCAGTTAAAACTGCTAATACTGTCCACATTAAATCAGTGTTTGTTAGTTTTTTAAAACATGCTAAACTACAATCTTTATATTTTAACAAATATGATATAAATCCAATTACAATAAATATAGCAAATATTTGGTAAATTATTATAAATTCATAAGTGGTAACATGTTTTGATGCTTGTTTTTTTAAAAATGGATTTAATGTGAATGCCACAATCAACAAAACCATAAAAATATACGTTGATATCATTTATAATAATAAAATATTATATTTCTGTAACATTTAATGTTTGACTACTATCAGACTTAGAAGATTCTACAGATGAAGTAGAATTATTATCTATTTCAATATTTAAATGATTTGATTCAGTTATTGATTCTAATTCATTTTCTGATGGATTTCGTCCATTCAAATTAAAAAACGTGTTTACAAATTTTTTGTTACTTGAAATATTATTAATTGTATTTATCATCGTTTGTCTTTCATTATCATTCATTTGATAAATCTGCGTTGAATCTAATTTATTTCCGATTTCAGGCTTTATCAAATCTGTATTTTTTTTAAATTTATCATTAAATGATGATAACACGGTTGGAATAATTACTGGAGAGACTTCTATCAACCTTTCATATTCATCTTTGTATATTTTTATTGCTTCATTTGATGGCATTCTATCTAATGGATGTAATGAAGCCGTTGTTTTTAAATTATTATAAAATTTACCCCATGATACAGCCGCGACTCTATGGCCTTCATTTAATTCTGAAATCTTTAAAAATTGATATACAGTAGTAATTATACCAGCAATAATAGATAACGAACCAATACTCATAACCACATATTCTTTAACTTTATCAGAAAATCTATCTTGAGCAAAATTAGCAGTACCTGTGACAGTTGATATTATAATTACTGGTATTGTGTACCAAGCATTTTTGGATTGATATATTTCTCTACATCGTGAATGCATCCATTGATAACATTGTGCTTTATCCGCCCATTCTTGGATAATTCTTTCTTCTTCTTCTTTCCAATAATTTCTATTATTTTTTTGTTTTAATTTAGCATTTGAACTCATTTATTTAATAGTTACATTAATCGTTTAAATAGATTTATCTAATAAAAAAAAACTTAATAATTTGGATGTATCAATTTGATTAATTACCGATTCTGAACACTCTTTAAAATATTCTATAATTTTATTGAAATTTGTATAGTATTTATTATATTCTAATAAAATCATTTCTTTTTTTGTCTTAATTGTAGATTCAAACGTATTGTTATGAATATTATGTTTTGTATTTTTAGTTATAGTTTTATTTACATAATCGTCAAATACTTTAATATATTCATCCAGTAATTTTAAGTTATTTATTGTGCTATTAATTGTTTCGTTTAATTTACCATAAGTTATATTTTTAATTTTTTTAACATGAATTATTTTGTTGAAAATATTATCTTGATTACATTTTCCAATTTCTAATTTATGTAATGATAATAATATCATAATTATATATTCTGACAAATCAAATACTTCATTTGAATATTTGTTCAAAATAATAGAATAAATATTTTTGTAATAACTATATTCATTTTTCAATATGTGTGTTTGAAATACTAAATAATTATTTTTGTCTAGTATTAATATTCTATTTTTTTCTAAATCAGTATATATTTTGTTTATTGATCCTATCTTTTTCTTTATTTTAGATATATTTTTATCTAAAAAATTAAGATTATCAATGATTATATTTGTTTTATCGGTTATATTTTCGTAATTCATATTATTATACTACATATTCATTTTGAGTACCATAAAATTAAATAAATATAAAATAAATATAAAATAAATATAAAATAAATATAAAATAATATAATATTATATAGATATTATGGAAAATTCATATTCATTTTGTGAATATTTAGTAAAAAATGTTATTCCATTTGAAACACAACTTACATTACGACAAATTATAAAAGAAACTATTAAATCAAATACATCATTGCCTGATGTACTAACAATTGATTATATAGATAATTTAATGAATCCCGATATTTTATTTATGTTATTTGAATTATATGATTCCTATTTTTATGAAAATAAACTGAAAGAAAATATAGAATTGAATGGATGTAGTATTAGTATATGTGCTAATAACACATGTACATCCACCGCAGGTGTATGTAAATGGGAAAAGGGTAAAGGTAAAAATAAATGTTTTACTATTGAACTATCTAAAAAGGTATTTGTAAAGGCATTTACTAACAGTAAATTTGTTAAAAAAATAAATGGTGGAATAGAATGTAAAGATTTATTAGATTGCTTTTTACTAACATTTGAACATGAACTTTTACATGCTGTATTAATGTGTTTTTGTCCAGATTGGACTGAAGATAAAAAATATGTTTGGGGTGATGGCAACAAATACAATTCTAAACCATATATAAAAGGTCCGAGTAAATGGACTGGAGTATCACACGCTAAATCAGGTCATAGTAGTACATTTATGTCTATTTTGCACAATATGTTTGGTCAAACAGATTATAAGCATGGATTATTTGGAATAGAACCAGTATTTGATACACAAAAATTAATAAAACATCTTAATATAGGTGATAATATCAAAATAAAATTACAAGAAAAAGAAGACTACAAAGATATTATTGATAGACAAGGATTAATTATAGATAAAATTAAAAAAACAAAGGTGATTGCATTAATACATATATTAGAACAAGACGCAGATGGTGTAAATAAAATAACTCTTACATTTGATGTGAATATAAAAGGAATTATATCAATCAACGAAATCCCTATCGAAGAATTTTTAGAAAATATAGATAAACATAATAGTTCTAAATCAGTCCCAACACCTCCAATACCACCAAAATATGTGAATATGAATAATATATCATCTAGAAATTCTAAAAAACCACCATCGGTATCGTTGCCTAATTATGTAACACACACGAACCAGAAAGTGGTAATCAATAAATTACCTTTTATAAAATCACAACTAAAAATTAATGATACAATAACATTTAAAGGAAAACATAATAAAATTATGACTGCAAATGTATCCAAAATTAATATTAAAAATATTAAAGCAACCCCTCTATCAGGTTCCATTATTAATTGGATTATTCCAATACCATTAATATTAACTATAAATGGTATTACAATTGAAGAATTATATTCTAAACAAACACCCCAATATAAACCTACTACATCCCACACTAAACCAACAAAGAAGAAAAAATTTAATGTGAAAAAGAAAACAAAAATGGCCAGTATAGTTGATAAACATGGTAAATCACATAAAAGCAAAACTATCAAAGGAGGCGAATGTATATTTCCATTCAAATACAAGGGTAAAATACACAATGATTGTATCCCCCATGAAAATGGAGCATGGTGCCCAACACTTAAATTGAAACCATCCCTTGCACGCGATACATGGGGA